>QWCV01000328.1_pt1 | contig 195156 bp, 177 predicted proteins | sample 1972621 | NCBI WGS metagenome assembly QWCV01 (sample SAMN09866699, study PRJNA288562) | Human gut metagenome isolate pre2_stool, whole genome shotgun sequencing... | isolation source: gut | host: Homo sapiens | place: USA: California | reverse complement strand
TCTTGCACTGTGGGCATCAGCGCTGGAGCTGCTAAGCAGATTTGAACTGCTGACCTCATCCTTACCAAGGATGCGCTCTACCAACTGAGCTATAGCAGCGTATGGCGACCCGAATCAGGCTCGAACTGACGACCTCTAGCGTGACAGGCTAGCGTTCTAACCAACTGAACTACCGGGCCATACCTAGCTTTGTGCGCTGCCGTGGCAGCTGCAACATTGTTAATTATAGCGGCTGACACGCAAAATGTCAACACTTTTTTTGATATTTTTTACCGATTTTTTTAGCTTCGATAAAATACATCGCAGTTGCGTAAAAACCTAAAGAACATTGCATTCCGGGGCAGGGCGTGGTATGATAGATTATATCAGAGCTTCGGGCGGAAGAACTGCAGCTCCTCGCCGCGATGTATCCGCTGCAGACCGGCCCAGTGCCGCGTGACCATGATAACGGCATTCAGGGCCAGTACTATACCGGCCTCGGTGCCGTATTGCAGCCAGCCCACCGGCACAGCCAGCGCGGCAATCAGCACCGCGCCTACCGGCAGATAGCCGGACAGCAGCACAGCCACGCCGCCCGCCAGACAGCACAGCACACCGGTGACGGGCAGGTACAGCATGAGCCACGCGCAGGTGACGGCCACGCCCTTGCCGCCCCGGCCTTTGTACCAAATCGGCCAGTTGTGCCCGAGTACCGCGCCAAGCCCGCCGTACAGCAAAGCGGTAAGCCCCAGCTCCGGCGCAAGCTGGTGGCAGAACCAGCAGGCCACCGCAGTCTTGATGACGTCGCCCGCCAGAACCAGCAGCCCGGCCTTTTTACCAAGATGTGTCGCGATATTCGCCATGCCGGGGTTGCCGGTGCCAATATCCCGCGCACTGACGCCCGCCGTGCACCGCGCCACGACCTCCGCTGTCAAAAAACCGCCAAACAGATACCCCGCCAGCAGGCAAAGTCCCCGCAAAAATAGTGCCATACGCCTGCCCCTCCTTTTCCTTACAGTATGGGTGCGCCGCGCCCGATTTAACCATGTCAGAGGAAGTATATTATGGAACTGCAAGCATTGCAACAGGAATGCCTGGCCTGCCGCCGCTGCGGCCTGTGCGAGACGCGCCACAGCGTCGTTTTTGGCCAGGGTGCCGCACATGCCGAGGTCATGCTCGTAGGCGAGGGCCCCGGTGCCAACGAGGACGAACAGGGTCTTCCCTTTGTGGGCAAGAGCGGCCAGCTGCTGGACCACTATCTGGAGGCCGTCGATTTGAGCCGTGACAAAAACGTCTATATTGCCAATATCGTCAAATGCCGCCCGCCGCAGAACCGCGATCCGCTGCCGGAAGAATCCGCCGCGTGCATGCCTTGGCTGCGCCAGCAATTTCAGCTGATCCGTCCCAAAATCGTTGTCTGTCTGGGCCGCGTGGCCGCGCAGCGGATGCTCGACCCGGGCTTCTCGATTTCCCGCGACCACGGTAAATTTTTCGACAAGCAGGGCACACTGTTCATGGCGACCTACCACCCCGCAGCGCTGCTGCGCTACCCAGACAACAAGCCCGCTGTCTTTGGCGACTTTGTGGCCCTGCGGCAGAAAATCACAGAGGTCTGCGAACATACCTATTAAAAAGATACCACCGGATGCGAGGAGGGAAGCGGCATGGAGCCTGAAGCATTGGCACTGACGCTGCCCATACGGCGTCTGGTGGAGTTTTTGTTGCGCACCGGCAGCATTGACAGCCGCTTTACCGGCTTTGACCGTGCGCTGGAGGGCGCACGCCTGCACCGCAAATTGCAGCGTGCCGCCGTAAAAGAGTACCCGGACTACCAGGCCGAGGCGGCGTTGAAGCAGGACTACGCCTGTGCCCAAATCACCTACACGCTGGAGGGCCGTGCCGACGGTATTTTTACCGATTCTGACGGTATGCCGACCATTGACGAGATCAAAACCACAACTCTGCCGCCCGAGCTCATCACCGGTGAGCAAAGCCCGGAGCACTGGGCACAGGCGCAGATCTATGCGGCCATCTACGCACGGCAGAACGGCCTGCCCGCTATGCGGGTGCGGCTGACCTACTTTCAGGTCGATGAGGAACTGGAATTTCGTTTCAGTCATGACTACACCGCCGACGCGCTGGACGCCGTTGTGACCGACCTGCTGACGCAGTACGCGCCGTGGGCCAAGCGTGCCGCCGAGTGGCAGCGCATCAGCCGCGCGTCACTGGCGGCGCTGCAATTTCCGTTTCCCGGCTATCGTCCGGGCCAGCGGGCCATGATCGGCGCGGTGTACAAGATTTGCACCGAGGGCGGGCAGCTGCTCTGCCAGGCACCCACCGGCATCGGCAAGACGATGAGCGTGCTGTTCCCGGCGTTAAAGGCTGTGGGGCAGGGCGGCCCCGTCTTTTACCTGACAGCCCGCGGCACGACCCGTGCGGCAGCGGAGAACGCGCTGGCGCTGCTGCGGGCGTCCGACGCCGATTTAAAGCTGCGCAGCGTAACGCTGACCGCCAAGGACAAAATCTGTATGCAGGATCGGCGCGAGTGTACGCCCGAGGCATGCCCCTATGCCAAAGGCTACTATGATCGCGTCAGGACGGCGCTGTGGGATGCGCTGGACACCCACGCTCTGACCGCTGACGCCCTGCAGATGCTGGCTCGCAGACATAAGGTCTGTCCGTTTGAGCTGGGGCTGGATCTAAGCCTGTGGTGTGATGTAGTCATCGGGGACTACAACTACCTGTTTGACCCCGTCGTGCACTTGGAACGCTTTTTTGACACAGCGGGGGACTATCTGTTTCTGCTCGATGAGGCACATAATCTTCCGGACCGCGCCCGGGGCATGCACAGTGCCATCCTTGCCAAAAGCGCCTTCTACGACGCCAAAAAACGGCTGGGCAAGGGCAAAAGCAGCCTGAAAAACGCACTGACAAAGGTCAACGACATCTTCATCGAGTGGCGGCACCGCTGCGAGGAAGCGCCCGGCGACAGCCGCTTTGGCCGCACGTTCTTTGAAAAGTCCCGCGCCGATGCGCTTGACCGCGCGCTGACAAGGCTCTGTGAGCCGCTGGAGATCTGGCTTGACGAGCACCGCGACCCCGACGAGACCCACGAGGCACTGCTGCAATTATACTTTGACATCCGCGCCTGGCTGCGCGTGGCGGACACGTTCGACGATCACTTTGTACTGCAAATCTCTGCCCACGGCAGTGAGGTCCGTGCCGCAATGCTCTGCCTGGACCCGAGTGACTTTCTGGCGGCGGACTTTGCCAAGGGCCGCGCGGCGGTGCTGTTCAGTGCGACGCTGGCTCCGGCAGGCTATTACAGAGATCTGTGCGGTCTGCCCGATGCCCGCGCTGTAGCGCTGCGCAGCCCGTTTGATACGGAGCATCTGGGCCTGTGGTGCGCCCGCCACGTCAGCACCCGCTACAAGGACCGCGCGGACAGCATTGCCAAGGTCGCCGATCTGCTGGCCGTGATGTCCGGGGCGAGGGCCGGGCACTATCTGGCGTTTTTTCCGAGCTACAGCTACTTACAGCAGGTGTGGGAGGATTTCACCGCCCGCTACCCGGACCAGCCGACCCTCTGTCAGGAAAGCGCTATGGACGAGGGAAAACGCGCGGAGTTTCTGGCACAGTTTCAGAAATCCGACGGCAGACCGCTGTTGGGCTTTGCGGTGCTGGGCGGCGTTTTTGGCGAGGGCGTCGATCTGACGGGGGAGAGCCTCATCGGCGCAGCCATCGTCAGCCCGGGCCTGCCGCAGGTCGGCCCGCGGCAGGAGCAGCTGCGCGATTACTTTGAGCAGACGCGCGGCTCCGGCTTTGACTATGCCTACCGCTTCCCCGGCATGAACAAGGTTTTGCAGGCGGCAGGCCGGGTCATCCGCACGCCGGAGGACCGCGGCGTTGTCCTGCTCATTGATGACCGGTTTCTGGCCCCCGACACCCGCCGCCTGATGCCGCCGCACTGGGAGCAGCTGAAAACCGTGGACTCGGCGCAGGCGCTGACAGCGGAGCTGGCCGCATTCTGGAAATAACACCTGTCAGGCGCCTGAAATCTGCCGCCGCTGCGCAAGAAAATACGCTTTTGCCATCCGGTGCTGTTTTGCCGAAAAGAACGCAAAATTTGTGTGGTCAGCCCTCTTGCATTTGTATCTGTGCGTGCTATAATACAATCCGCACGAAATTATGCACGTATATAATAGGGTATGAAAAATTATGACAAAAGACCTTACGAGCGGCAGTCCGCTCAAAGTTATTCTCCTGTTCAGCTTGCCGCTGGTGCTGGGCAACCTGTTCCAGCAGTTCTATGCGCTGGCGGACACCATCATCGTCGGCCGCTTCTGCGGTGTCAGTGCGCTGGCCTCTGTCGGCGCTACCGGCTCGGTCAACTATCTGATTTTGGGTTTCGTCATCGGCGTCTGCAACGGCTTTGCGATTCCCATTGCACAGCTGTTCGGCGCGCGGGATTACAGTGATCTGCGCCGCCATGTGGCCAACGCCGCGTGGCTTTGCATTGCGGGCAGCGTGGTGCTGACCATCAGCACCGTTGCGCTGACCCGCCCGATGATGCAGCTGATGCAGACACCCGACGACATCATTGACGGCGCGGTCATCTACATCGGCTGGATTTTTGCGGGCATCCCGTTCATCTTTTTGTACAACATGGTGGCGGCCATCATGCGCGCACTGGGCGACAGCAAGACGCCGCTGTACTTTCTGATCCTGACCAGTGCGCTCAACATCGGGCTCGACCTTTTGTTCATCATCCCGTTTCAGATGGGTGTTCTGGGGGCGGCGCTGGCCACTGACATCTCGCAGGTCATTTCCGGTGTGTTGAGCTTTATCTATCTGAGCCGTAAATTTGATGTGCTGAAGATGCAGAAATCCGACTTTGCCTACAGCAAAAAGGCCTGCGCACGTCTGCTGGGCATCGGTATACCCATGGGTCTGCAGTGCAGCATCACGGCCATTGGCAGCGTAATCATGCAGTGGGCGGTCAATGTGCTGGGCAGCACCGCCGTTGCCGCCGTCACCGCAGCAGGCAAGACCCAGGGGCTGCTGACCGTTCCGATGGAGAGCGTCGGCACGGCTATGGCAACCTACGCCGGGCAAAACCTCGGCGCATCCCGGATGGATCGTGTGCGACAGGGCGTCAACAGCGCAATGCTCATTATTTTGATTTACGGTGTGGCATCGGCTTTCGTTCTGCATTTTACCGACGTGCAGATCATGTCGCTGTTCCTTGACACAGCCAAGGAGGTCGACATCGTTGCCATGGGCCGCGAGTATCTGTTCTGGAACAGCGTGTTCTTCGTGCCGCTGGGGGCATTGATCATCTGGCGCTACACCATTCAGGGACTCGGCTTCTCGTCACTCGCTATGCTGGCCGGTGTGGCCGAGATGGTCGCCCGCACGGCGGTGGCGATTGTACTGGTCCCGATTCTGGGATACTTCGGCGCGGAGCTGTCCAATCCCGCCGCATGGATCGCGGCCTGCCTGTTCCTGTACCCTGCGTACCGCTGGACCTGCCGTCAACTGGACAACCGCCTGCTGACCGCCAGACTCCACATTCAGGGCGACCACGCGGAGACTGTGCTGTAAATAGGATAAAAGACCGTTCCGGTGCTGGAACGGTCTTTTTCATTGTGGCTGCGCAGTAGGGGCGGGGCATGCCCCGCCCGCAGCCTTCCCAGTAGCGTATGCTTGCCATACAGCCGCGGGCCGGACATGTCCGGCCCCTACAGCGCTATTTTTCCCAAAGTCTCTTGCCGTCGCCTTACAAACCGTATATAATAAGCCTATACGAAACATATAAAGGGAAAGGAAAGACAATCATGCCGCAGAAAAAGCCGTTTATTACCCTTGCCCAGGCGAAGGAGATCGCCGCCGATATTCCCACTCCGTTCCACCTTTACGATGAAAAGGGGATCCGGGAAAATGCCCGCAGGGTCAACGCTGCGTTCAGTTGGAACAAGGGCTTTAAAGAATATTTCGCCGTAAAGGCCACGCCCAACCCCTACCTGCTGAAGATTCTGCAGGAGGAGGGCTGCGGCGTTGACTGCTCCAGCTATACTGAGCTGCTCATGAGCGAGGCCTGCGGCTTCAAGGGCAGCGACATCATGTTTTCCTCCAACGACACGCCCGCGCAGGACATGAAGAAAGCCTACGACCTCGGCGCGTACATCAATCTGGACGACCTGACCCACGTTGCGTTCCTTGAAAAGGTTGCTGGTGTGCCCAAGACCGTATGCTGCCGCTTCAACCCGGGCGGTGTGTTCGAGCTGGGCAACGGTATCATGGACAACCCCGGTGATGCCAAGTACGGCATGAGCGAGGACCAGATGGCCGAGGCATACACAAAACTGATGGCTGCCGGTGCCGAGGAGTTCGGTATCCACTCCTTCCTGGCCAGCAACACCGTCACCGATGACTATTACCCCAAGCTGGCCGGTATCCTGTTTGAGCTGGCCGTTCGTCTGCACAAGCGCACCGGCGCAAAAATCAAGTTCATCAACCTTTCGGGCGGCGTCGGCATTGCCTACCGCCCCGACCAGCGCAGCAACGACATTGCCGCCATCGGCGAGGGCGTACGCAAGAAGTTTGAGGAGATTCTGGTGCCCGCCGGCATGGGCGATGTCGCCATCTTCACCGAGATGGGCCGCTTCATGCTGGCACCCTACGGCGCACTTGTCACCACCGTGCTGCACCAGAAGCATATTTACAAGGAGTACATCGGCGTTGACGCCTGCGCGGCCAACCTGATGCGCCCTGCCATGTACGGCTCCTACCATCACATCACGGTGCTGGGCAAGGAGGACACCCCCTGCGACCACAAGTACGACGTCACCGGCGGTCTGTGTGAGAACAATGACAAGTTCGCCATTGACCGTATGCTGCCGGAAATTGACATCGGCGACATTGTCTACATCCATGACACCGGCGCACACGGCTTCTCGATGGGCTACAACTACAACGGCAAGCTGCGCAGTGCCGAGGTCCTGCTGAAGGAGGACGGCTCCCACCAGCTCATCCGCCGCGCCGAGACGCCGGAGGACTACTTTGCAACGTTTGATTTCAGCCCCTTCTTCAAAAAATAATTCCGGGAGGACACCCCATTGTTTGAATTCCTTTTTGTTATCGGCATCGTGCTGGCGTTTTACGGCTACTCCGCAATGAAGAACCCCAATGTCTGGGGCGACCAAGGCCGCGACGAGATCAAACCAGAAAACTGGAACGGCTATGTGGTGCACAACGGCCAGTTCATGATGTACGCCGGGTTCTTTCTGGCTGCGCTGGCCGCACTGGATGTGATTTTTGACTTTGCGGGCTGGCTGTACATCCTGATTCTGCTGGGCGGTCTGGCCATAATCTTCTATCCGCTCGCCCATTGGATGCACGAGAAAGAGGGTAAATGGTGGCCCTGGCCGAAGCATAAAAAGAAAAAGTGAAACTCTCAAAAGCCTTCCCCCCTCGGGGGAAGGTGGCCCCGCAGGGCCGGATGAGGGCAAGGTGTATCTGACTACTCAAAAACGGGTCATTGCCACAAGTTTTGCCCTCATCAGTCAGTGGTCGGAGCCACTGACGGCTTCCCCCGTGGGGGAAGCCAACGCAAACAAAAATGCCTGTGCAGGCTTCAAACCTGCACAGGCATTTTTGCTGTCGTAAGATTTATTCCGCCGTATCCGCCAGCATCTCCGCCACTTCTGCCTTGGTAAACTCGCCCAGCGGCAGCACCAGCTTAGCCAGCACTTCCTGCGGCAGACCTGCCAGCGCGGCACTCTGGTCCGCCTCGGCGTCCGCAGCAGGCAGCAGGTGAGAAAGCCCCTCGCCGTCCACCTCGATGCGGGCATAGTGCCCGGTGGCAATGAACGCGCAGTCCAACTCGGCAGCATTGTCGGCCAGCAGTTGCAAAAGTCCGGCAGGCGTGACTTCGTGCTCAGCCGTGAATGTCTGCACCGCAAAGCCCTGCTGCTGCAAAATGCGCATGGCTGCGGCGGCGTCACTGCCGCTGTTCAATCCCAGCAGGACCTTATCCTGCTTTTCAAATGTGTTAAAACCGTCCATGTTTCTCTCCTAATGCCAAGGTCAGGCCTGACGCCCGCCGTATTTCTTGCTTTGCTCCACAGCCATGCGGTCACAGCGTTCGTTTTCGGGATGTCCGGCGTGGCCCTTCAGCCAGTGGTAGGTGATTTCATGCTTCTCGCTCTCGGCCAGCAGCGGGGCCCACAGATCCGGGTTCAGGGCGGGGGATTTGTCTGCTTTCTTCCAGCCGCGGGCGCGCCAACCCCTGGCCCAGCCCTTTTGCAGGCTGTTGATGACGTACTTGCTGTCGCTGTACAGGTCAATGGCGCAGGGCTCCTTGAGCTGGCGCAGCGCCTCCAGCAGGGCGGTCATCTCCATGCGGTTGTTGGTCGTGTTGGCCTCGCCGCCGGAAAGCTCCTTCTCGTACACCTTCTGCGCCGTGCGGAACCGCAGGATCGCGCCCCAGCCGCCCGGGCCGGGGTTGCCGCTGCAGGCACCATCGGTATAAATTTCAATATGCTTCATGCGTTGTACTCCGTTTTTTGGTCTATAATACTTCTATTATAGCAAGCCGGGCTTCATAAGGCAAGATATTTGACATAGACGCCATTTCCGATTATAATAGAGTGTAATTGCATTGTGTGTTTTATCGGGCCTGGCCGCGTCTTTTCAGGCGGGCTTTCCGCGCCCATTCCATTAGGCATAGGAGCATCCGCTCTTAAAATACATAGATCGCAACCGCTTTTGAGGGGATCCGGTACCTGCAGATGGCAGGCACCAGCCCGGAAATACGATGATTCGGAGGTTTTCGATGGAAGAGTTCAAGCCAAAACGTAAAAATACCGCACAGCCTGCCCAGAACGGCCAGAGTGCGCCCCATACCCGCAAGCCGCGCACACCCAAGCCCCAGGGGGAGAACGCTGCCAACGCGCAGCACAAGCCCCGCCCCCGCCGCCCGCGCCCCGCGGCCCCGGCCACTGCCGAGCAGAACGCCGCCGCGCAGAGCATCCCGGCTCCGCGTCCGCGCCGCCCGCGCCAGAATCAGAACAGCGCTGCACCCCAGAACGGTCAGGCTGCCGCACTGCGCCCCCAGGGCCAGCGCCGCGGACGCCGTCCAAAGAACCCGGAGCATCTTGAGATGACCCCGGCCATCCCGATGCACATCTGCCCGCTGGGCGGCCTCGGCGAGGTCGGCAAGAACATTACGCTGTATGAGTGCCAGGGCGACATGATCCTCGTTGACTGCGGCCTTGTGTTCCCGGATGCCGATATGTTCGGTGTCGATCTGGTCATCCCGGACTTCACCTACGTGCTCGAGAACAGGGACCGCATCAAGGGCCTGTTCATCACCCACGGTCACGAGGACCACATCGGCAGTCTGCCGTACCTGCTCAAAAAATTCAATGTGCCGATCTACGCCGCCAAGCTGACGATTGGTCTTATCAAGAACAAGCTCGAGGAGCACGGCCTTGCGTCCAGCGCGATCTTCCATGAGATCCGCCCGCGCCAGAAGGTCACGCTCGGCTGCTTCACTGTTGAGCCGATCCACGTCAACCACTCCATCCCGGACTCGCTGGCCTTCGCCATCGACTGCCCGGCTGGCGTGGTCATCCACACCGGCGACTTCAAGGTCGACTACACGCCGCTGTCCGGCGACGCCGTGACCGACCTGCCCACGATTGCCGAGTATGGCCGCAAGGGTGTGCTGGCGCTGCTGGCAGATTCCACCAACGCAGAGCGCCCGGGCTTCACCGCCACTGAACAGACCGTCGCCGAAGGCGTGCGCCGCCTGTTTGCCAAGGCCGGTAAGCGCCGCATCATCGTGGCAACGTTCGCCTCCAACATCTACCGTGTGCAGCAGATCATCGACCTGGCGATTGAGTCGGGCCGCAAGGTCGCCGTCAGTGGGCGCAGCATGGTCTCCAACACCGAGATGGCCCGCGAGCTGGGCTATCTGCACGCGCCGGATAATGTGCTTATCACGATTGACGAAATCAACAAATACCCGCCGGAGAAGGTCGTGCTCATCACCACCGGCAGCCAGGGCGAGCCGTTGAGCGCGCTGTCCCGCATGGCGCAGGCCAGCCACCGTCAGGTGCGCGTCGGCCCCAATGACTTCATCATCATCTCGGCCCGCCCGATCCCCGGCAATGAAAAGACCGTCACCAAGGTCGTCAACGGCCTGCTGACTCTCGGGGCCGAGGTCATCTACGAAAATATGTACGACACCCACGTGTCCGGCCATGCCTGCCAGGAGGAGCAGAAGCTCATGCTGACGCTGGCCCACCCGCAGTTCTTCCTGCCCGTGCACGGTGAGTTCAAGCAGCTCAAGCGCCACGCCGAGACCGCGGAGCATCTGGGCTATATCCCGAAGCAGAATATCTATATCGCCGAGAACGGCCAGAACATCCGCCTTTCCGCGGATGGCATGACTGTTGAGAACACTGTTACGGCGGGCGCTGTGATGGTCGATGGCTACGGCGTCGGCGATGTAGGCAACGTGGTCCTGCGTGACCGCCACCACCTGTCGGAGGACGGCATCATCATTGTGACCGCCGCCATCGACGGCAGCAACGGACAGGTTCTCTCCGGTCCCGATCTCGTCAGCCGCGGCTTTGTCTACGTGCGTGAGAGCGAGGAGCTGATGGAGGGAGCCCGCACCCAGGTGGAGATGGCCCTGGACCGCAGCCTGGCCGACAACCTGCACGACTGGGCCAGCGTCAAAGCCCGCGTGCGCGAGGCGCTGTCGAGCTATATCTACCGCCGCACCAAGCGCAGCCCCATGATCCTGCCAATTCTGTTGGAAGTGTAATTGTTTTCCTGAACAGGGGAGTGTACGATGAAACACAAGGATGGATTGGATATTGCCGCTCTGTTGCTGTTGCTGCTGGTCGCCATCGCCGCGATGGTCGTGCCGGTGGCCCTGACGCAGCCTGCCCTGCTGGCCGTGCCTGCGGTGATGGTACTGATTGCGCTCTGTGCAGTGCTCTACCAGCGCCGCCGCCTGCGCGCGTTTCTGGCCAGGCAGCTTTGCAGCACCGATTTTGAGAACAGCCGTATCCAGTACAGCCTGGCAAATCTGCCCATCCCCACGGTGCTTGTCAATGACGGGCGCATTTTGTGGTACAACCAGTATTTCAGGCAGGATGTGCTGAACGATTATGACGCGGTGACCCGCCCGGTGAATCGCGTTCTGCCGGAGCTGGATCTGGCTGTCTGCTCCCGCCCGCACGGGCAGGACCTGAAAGTGGGGGAGCGCCGCTTTACGGCCTATGCAGGCTCAGCCAAGGGCAGCCGCGGGGCCAGCCTTGTGTATCTCATCAATGATACGCTTTATAAAGAAACGCTCGACGAGTACAATGAGAGCCGCCCGGCCTGTCTCATCATCGTCATCGACAGCTATGACGAGCTGTTTGACGATATGAAGGACAGTGAGCAGGCCAAGGAGCTGGAGGCTATCAACAGCCTGCTGGAGAAATACATCGGGCGCAGCACCGGCTTTTTGCGCAAGGTCACGAACAGCCGCTACATCGCAGTGGTGGAGGAGCGTGACGTCCGCTGGATGCTGGCGGAGCGCTTTGACATCCTCGATAAGGTCCGTGCGCTGCATCCCGGCGGGCTGACCACGCTGTCCATCGGTGTCGGCCACGGCGGAAAGACCCTGCAGGAATGCCACCAGATGGCACGCGAGAGCATCGACATCGCTCTGGGCCGCGGCGGTGACCAGGCCGCCGTTAAGACCGTTGACGGCTTTGAGTTCTATGGCGGTATCTCCCACGGCGTCGAGAAGCGCAGCCACGTCCGCAGCCGCATTATTGCCAACGCGCTGTGCGACCTCATCAAGCGCAGCGACAGCGTTATCATCATGGGGCACCGCATGAGTGACCTCGACGCCGTCGGCTCCGCCATCGGCGTGCTGCGCATCTGCAAAATGTGCGATGTGCCCGCGGTCATCGCCATCAACAGCGAGGCTACGCTCGCCGGGCCGCTGCTCAAGACTTTTCTTGATGCAGGCGAGGGCCACGACTTTATCGCTCCCGATCAGACGCTCGACGTCATCACGCCGAACACGCTGCTGATCGTCGTCGATACCTACCAGAAGCGCCTGCTGGAAAGCCAGCAGATCTACGAAAAGTGCAAGCGCGTCGTCGTCATCGACCATCACCGCATGGCGGTGGGCCACATCGACAACCCGACGCTGATCTACCATGAGCCCTATGCGTCCAGCGCCAGCGAACTGGTGTGTGAGCTTCTGCAGTTCATGCCGAAGGAAAACAACATCACCCCATTGGAGGCCCAGGCACTTTTGGCCGGCATCATGCTGGACACCCGCAGCTTTGCGCTGCATGTCGGCGTGCGAACCTTTGAGGCTGCCGCCTGGCTGCGCAGCCGCGGTGCCCAGACGGCTGACACCAAGCTGCTGTTCAACACCTCAAAAGAGGAGTACGAGGCCCGCGCCCACATTGTGGAGGCGGCCTACATATACAAGGGCTGTGCTATTGCCCTGTCGGACGAGCTTGAGGCCGGTATGAACGTTGTGCTGCCGATGGCAGCCAACGATCTGCTGACCATCAACGGCGTCGATGCCAGCTTTGTGGCAGTCGCCAAAAACGACGGCGTCAATATCTCGGCGCGCAGCATGGGCGCGCTGAACGTGCAGGTCATTTTGGAGCCGCTGGGCGGCGGCGGCCATCTGATGATGGCGGGCGCTCAGCTCCAGAACTGCACGCTGCAGGATGCGGAGCGCCGCATCCGTGAACAAATCGACCTTTACCGCGCGGCGCAAAAGGAAAATACTGCACGGTAATTGTGATAAAAATTTTGGGAGGGAAACCCTTATGAAGATCATTCTCAAACAGGACGTCAAGACCATCGGCAAAAAAGACGAGATCCACGAGGTTTCGGACGGCTACGCCCGCAACTTCCTGTTCCCGCGCAACCTGGCAGCCCCCGCGGATGCTGCAGCACTGAACCAGGCCCGCACCAAGAGTGAGGCCAAGGCCCACCACGAGGCCGAGGCACGCGCCGCCGCAGAGGAGCTGGCCGCCAAGATCAAGGGCCAGGTCGTGACCGCCAAGGTCAAGGGCGGTGCATCCGGCAAGCTGTACGGCAAGGTCACCGGCAAGGAGGTCGCCGAGCTGCTGACCGCCCTGACCGGCACAGAAATCGACAAAAAGAAGGTCGAGCTGCCTTCCGCCATCAAGGAGTTCGGCAGCTATGATGCCTCCGTGCGCCTGTACGCCGGTGTCGTCGCACCCTTCAAGCTGAAGGTTGAGGAGCTGTAATTTGCCGTCTGGCAGGGAAGGAGGATGTCCACTATGCCGAAAAATGAAGAAGTAAGCCTTGCCAGCCTGGGCATCCAGATGCCCTACAGCATGCAGGCCGAGCAGAGCGTGCTGGGCGCGGCGCTGGTGGATGAAACGGTGCTGAACCGCCTCATCACCGACATGGAGCCCGAGATGTTCTACTCGGACCAGAATCGCGCCATCTATGAGACGATGCGTTCGCTCTACACCGAGAGCGAGGCCGTTGACATTGTCACGCTTGTCAACGCGCTTGCCAGCAACAAGACGTTTGCCAGCGCCGACGACGCCAAGGTCTATCTGGCCCGCATCGCCGAGACGCTGCCCTCGGTCTCGAACGTTGATTCCTATTTTAAGATCGTCAAGGAGAAGTACCAGGGCCGCCGCCTGATCGACGCCGCCCGGTCCATCCTGAACGAGACCGCCTCCGGCGAGGACGCCGATCTTCTGCTCGAAAGCGCGGAGCAGAAGATCTACGACATCCGTTCCGGGCGCGACAAGTCGGGCGTCAAGACGATCCGCGAGTCCATTCTCGAGGTCATCGACACGATGCAGAAGCTGAGCGGCGCGGACCGCGACAAGTTCGCCGGTATCCCCACGGGCTTCAACTATCTGGACACGGTCCTGACCGGGCTGGGCCGCTCGGACCTGATTATTCTGGCCGCCCGCCCCGGTATGGGCAAGACCTCGTTTGCGCTGAACATTGCAACAAACGTTGCCCGCCAGCAGAAGGTGCCGACGATCATTTTCAGTCTGGAAATGACCTGCGAGCAGCTGACGGACCGCATTCTTTCCAGCACGGCGAACATCGACAGCCAGGCATTCCGCACGGGCCGTCTGAACAACTCCGACTGGAACGATTTTGCCCAGGCCACGTCGCTGCTCTACAACGCTCCGATTTACATGGACGATTCCTCCGGTATCTCGGTGCCGGAGATCAAGGCAAAGATTCGCACGATCAACCAGGATCCCAAGAAGGAAAAAATCGGGCTTGTTATCATCGACTACCTGCAGCTGATGCAGAGTGCCAAGCGCACCGAGAGCCGCGTGCAGGAGATCAGTGACATTACCCGGAACCTCAAGATCATGGCCAAAGAGCTGAATGTACCGGTCATCGCGCTTTCCCAGCTGTCCCGTGCAGCGGAAAAAACGACGGGCCGCTCGGATCACCGGCCCCAGCTTTCCGACCTGCGCGACTCCGGCTCTATCGAGCAGGATGCCGACATCGTGCTGTTCCTCTACCGCGCGGCCTACTACAATGCCCAGAACGGCGAGGAAAACCAGGCCAATGAGAATGAGGCCGAGTGCATCGTAGCCAAAAACCGCCACGGCGAGACGAGCGTTGTCCGTCTGGGCTGGGACGGCGCGCACACGCGCTTCAGCAATCTGGATGTGACCCATGAGTTCTGACGCGGAAAAAACTGTACAGCGTATGGATGAGGCTCTGTTGGACAACTGCCGCCGACAGGGTCTGTTCAAGTCTGGCGACAGAGTCATTGCGGCCTGCTCCGGTGGGGCAGACTCGATGGCTTTGTTGCTTTTTTTACTGCGCCATCGCCGCACGCTGGAGATCGAGGTGCTGGCGACCCACGTCAACCACGGCATCCGGGGCGAGACCGCCCGCCGCGATGCCGACTTTGTGGCGGACTTCTGCCGCCGGAACGGCGTGGAGCTGTTCCTGTATGACGCCGTGCAGGAAGGCATAGAGGTGCCGCCCCGCCCGAGCGAGGATTGGGCCCGCGGTCTGCGCTACGGCTGGTTCGATGAGCTGGCCGCGCGGGAGGAGGCCGTCATTGCCACGGCCCACACGATGTCCGACCAGGCTGAGACGGTGCTTTTCCGCATGGCGCGCGGCACAGGTCTGCACGGGCTGACCGGCATCCCGCCGCGCCGCGGCTGCTATGTGCGGCCCTGCCTCTGCCTGACCCGCGCCGACACCGAGGCATACTGTGCCGCGCTGGGGCAACACTATATCCGGGATGAGACGAACGACCAGGACGTCTATGCGCGCAACCGCATCCGGCATGATGCCATCCCGGCGCTGCAATACGCCAACCCCGCCGCCGAGCGCAGGATTGCACGGCTCTGCCGCCAGATGCGCGCGCTGGACGACTGGCTGACCGGCGAGGCCGCCGCCCTTCTGCAGGCGGCCACTGTGCCGGGCGGCTATGATGTCACGGTCCTGCGCCGCGCCGAGGGACCTGTGCTGGACGCCGCGCTGCACGCGCTGGTCAGCCCCGTGCGCGACGCCGAGGAAAAGTATATCAGCCTGCTGCACTTCCTTGTTTCAAAGGGGGAGGGTGCTGTTCAGCTGACCCCGGACGTAAACTATAAAATACAGGACGGCCTGCTCGTCTGCCTGACGCGGGAGGGTTCTCAGACCCTTCCCGCGCCGCCGCAGCCCTTTGAACCGGGTGATTTTTACCTTCCTGGTGGTTATTTTGTGAAATTTCAGGTCGTAAAGTATGAAGATTTTCTAAAAAATCAACCAATTTTCAAAAAAGACTTAAACTGTTGCGCAGATTGTGCTAAAATACAGGGGAATGCTATTCTGCGCACACGGCAGCCGGGGGACTTCTTCCGCCCGGCAGGACGCCATCTGCGAAAAACACTCAAAAAATATTATAATGAACTTGGCATACCGCAGGCCGAAAGGCCGCTGCTGCCGCTGCTGGCTGACGGCAGTGAGGTGCTGTGGCTGTGGGGCTGCGGCTTTGCCGAGGGATGTGCCCCCGATGAGTACACCCACGAGGTACTGACGGTGCGGACAGAAAAAACAGGGGAGGCATAACTCTGATGTACAGCATGGACAATGATATTGACCACATTCTTGTATCGGAAGATGCGCTGAAAGCCAAGGTCAACGAGCTGGGCGCACAGATCAGCCGCGATTACGCTGGCAAAGACCTGCTTCTGGTCTCGATCCTGAAGGGCTCCGTCGTCTTTATGGCGGACCTGATGCGCGCGGTTCAGATTCCCTGCGCCATCGACTTTATGGTCGTTTCCAGCTACGGCGGTGCAAACACGTCCTCCACGGGCCTTGTCAAGATCATCAAGGACCTTGACGCCGACCTGACCGGCAGGGACGTGCTGATCGTTGAGGATATTCTGGACACCGGCATCACGCTGTCCAAGCTGGTTCCTGTGCTGAAAATGCGCAATCCCGGCAGCGTGAAGATCTGCACCATCCTCAGCAAGCCCAGTCGCCGCATGGCCGACATCGAGCCGGACTACTGCGGCTTTGAAGTGCCGGATGAGTTCGTGGTCGGCTATGGTCTGGACTACGACGAAAAGTACCGCAACCTGCCCTATGTGGGTGTTCTTAAGCCGGAAGTGTATTCCGGCGAATGATAAAATGCCCGGTGTGCACACCGGATAGGAGTTGATTTCTTGAAGCAAAAACAACCGAAATTCAGCGGCATCCTCGTGGTAGCCGTCCTGATGGTGTTGGTCCTGTTCATCGTCAGCCTTTCGCCGTTGCTGGCAGCGTCCGGCAGCAAGGACACGACCTACTCCGAGATTTACTATTACTTTGAAAATCAGCAGGTGACATCGTTCCGTCTGGACCTTGGCACCGGCAGCCTGGAGCTGTGGCTCAAGGAGGGCAAGGCTGCTCTGCCGGAGTCCAACGCTGCAGCCAGCCTGCCCACCGGCGGTCTGCTGACCGGCGTGTACAGCTCGGACGATAACGCCCTGCCCGCCAACGGCGGCACCGTCTATATGACCTACAAGCTGCCCTACGGCGGCGACTTCAACACCGGCAAAATCTCCGATTTTGTTGACGAGTACAACGCGGCCAACCCGGATGCGCCGATGGTGTTTGACTACGTCGCCGCCAAGACGAGCATTCCCTGGCTGGAGATCATCTTCTACGTCGCAATGATCGGCAGCATCGGTATGCTGTTCATGTCGATGTACCGCGGCGGCGCGGGTGGCGGCATCATGAATGTGGGCCGCGCTAAGGTCAAGGATCAGCAGGAGAACCAGCGCAAGGCAACCTTTGCCGATGTGGCCGGTGCCGATGAGGAAAAGGCCGAGCTGCAGGAGGTCGTTGAGTTCCTGAAGGCCCCGAATAAGTTCAACTCCCTCGGCGCACGCATTCCGCACGGCGTACTGCTTGTCGGCCCTCCGGGTACCGGCAAAACGCTGCTGGCCCGTGCCTGTGCCGGTGAGGCCGGTGTGCCGTTCTACGCGATTTCTGGTTCCGATTTCGTCGAGATGTACGTCGGCGTCGGTGCCTCCCGTGTGCGCGACCTGTTTGAAAAGGCCAAAAAGACGATGCCTTCCATCATCTTCATCGATGAGATCGACGCGGTGGGCCGTCAGCGCGGCGCAGGTCTCGGCGGCGGTCACGATGAGCGCGAGCAGACCCTGAACCAGCTGCTGGTCGAGATGGACGGCTTCGATGCAAACGACGGCGTCATCGTCATGGCTGCCACGAACCGCGCGGACATTCTGGACAAGGCGCTGCTGCGCCCGGGCCGCTTTGACCGTCAGGTCTACGTCGGTCTGCCTGACGTAAAGGGTCGCGAGGAGATTCTGCGCGTCCATACAAAGAATAAGCCTCTCGGCCCCGATGTGAGCCTGAAAACGATTGCCCGCTCCACGGCTGGCTTCTCCGGCGCTGATCTGGAGAACCTCGTGAACGAGGCTGCGTTGCTGGCCGCCCGTCAGGGCAAGAAGGCCATCACCGAAAAGGAAATCGAGGAAGCCTCCGTCAAGGTCATGATGGGCCCTGAGAAGAAGAGCCACGTCGTCACCGACGAGGAGCGCCGCCTGACTGCCTACCATGAGACAGGCCACGCTATCACAGGCTACTTCAGCAAGCACCACGATCCCGTGCACCAGATCAGCATTATTTCCCGCGGCGGTGCGGGCGGTTATACAATGTATCTGCCCGAGAAGGACCCCAGCTACGTCACCAAGACCGCGATGTTTGAGAACATTGTCACCCTGCTGGGCGGCCGTGTGGCCGAGCAGCTTGTGCTGGAGGACATCTCCACCGGTGCGTCCAGCGACCTGCAGCGCGCCACCGATACGGCCCGCGCCATGGTCACCCGCTACGGCTTCTCCGAGCGGATGGGGCCTGTCGTCTACGGCAGCGACCCCGGCGAGACCTTCCTGGGACGTGACTTCGGCCAGGGCAAGGGCTACTCGGAGGCTATCGCGTCCGAGATCGACAACGAGATCCGCGACATTGTGGATGAGGCCTATGAGACCGCCCGCCGCACCCTGACCGAGCACATGAACGAGCTGCACAAGGTAGCGGGCGTTCTTATGGAGCGCGAAAAGATCAGCGGTGAGGAATTCAAAACATTGATGGAAGGCGGGACCCTGCCGCCTTATGACCTGGGCAGGGGCGAGACCGCCCAGCCTGAAGCACCTGCGCCGGATTCTGCCGCACCTGTGCAGCCTGCCGAACAACCCGAAACCCAGCAGCCTGCCGAGCCGGCCAACCCCCAGCCCGACACGCAAGAGTAAAGAGTAGGTGTAACTATGGATCAGAATTTTTCCCTGATGGCGCAGTCCCGCGCCAACTACTATACCGCCGGAAGTCCGGTGCAGTTCGTGCGTGTCGAACTGCTGAAGGGTGACACGACCGGTGAGGTCGCCGTCTGCCTGACCTTCAAGAATGTCGGCACCGAGCCGCTGACCGGCCTGGTCGTCCACTTCAAATGTAAGGATGCCGCCGGTCAGGTCCTATGCGAGGATGACTTCTACTATGAGCAGCTCAACGCCCAGCCCGGTGCCGTGTTCGGCAGCGATGACGCTGTCTATGTCAGTGACACGCCGGTTTCCAGCGTGGAGGTCGAGCAGGATCGCGCGTTCCTCAATGGCCGCGGCGTCGACCTGCGCAATTACAAGCGCGTGCGTCTGAACATGCCCCGCGTACTGCCCGGCTCCATCGCCAAGACGCTGCAGCAGCGCACCGGCAATGTCCAACTGACCTGCGTGCCCCAGGACACCGAGTACGGCTGGTTCTGCGCCTGCGGTGCGTTCCATCCCAATGAGGAAAACACCACCGTCTGCTCCGAATGCGGCGGTGACCGCGCCGGTATCAAGGCAACTCTGACCGCTATTCTGGAGGAGGCTCGCCAGGCCGCCGAACGCCAGCAGCAGGAGGTCAACGCCGTCGCCAACAGTGTGGCCCCGGCGCCCGCTCCCGCACCGCAGCCGCAGGCACAGCCTGCCCCGGCTGCCAGCGACCCGCGCGCCATGGCCAACGCCGTACAGGCAGCCATCACCGGTCAGCAGGACATCCCGCCGCAGAGCGCCTATGAGCCCGAGCAGGCAACCGCCGCGTTTGAGCCCCAAGGCAGCAGCTACGCCGATGACGACGAGGATGCCGAGGCCGAGCGCGTCCGCCGCTACGCTCCCAAGGGCCGCCTGTTCGACGATGATGAGGACGACGATGAGGGCACCCAGATGTACGATACCGATGACCTCGACTACGATGACGAGGACAACGGTTACGACAAGAAGTCCAAAAAACGTGGCCGCTACGCCGATGACGACGAAACCAGTGAGGACGACGTCATGGCCGAGCGCATCATCCACCTGGCCCCGCCCATCACGGCCATTGTCTGCGCCTTGATCGTGGCACTGTCTCTGGTCTATCACTTCGTTCTGGCATAAAAAATTGCCGGGCCGTTTCCCGAATGTGGGGAGCGGCCCGGTATTTTTGATTTTTCGGCAATATCCCGCGGGCAGATATGGAATGCGCCCCTACGGATAACAACATCGTCGCTTGCAGGGGCGGATGCTTCCAGCCGCCAGCCGCGGCAGAGCTTACTTTTCTGCCGTCAGTCGTTCGTACGTCTTTACGATTTCCGGGTCATTCAGCTTGATGACCCTGCCGGAAAGATACTGCAGCGTGTTTTCCTCGGGGATTCTGCCAAACGTCAGTCGCTGGGCGCAGAGAGCCTGTGTTTTCAGCCCGGTGCGCTCGTTCATCTTGTGGTTGCCGTACTTGATGTCGCCCAGTACCGGATGGCCCAGATACGCCAGATGCGCACGGATCTGGTGGGTGCGGCCCGTGATCAGCCCAATGCGGCAGAGCGCAAACGGCCCTGCCTGCCGGATGACTGTCACCTCGGTGATGATCTGCTTGTAACCCTCGCTCTCACGGGCGTGGATGCGCACCTTGTTATTTTTCTCGCTGTGCTGCAGCCATGCGACGAACCGCCCCTGCGGCGGTGCCCCCACCGTGATGGTCAGATACTCCTTTTTCATCATGTCGTCGCGGATGATGGCGTTCAGGTCGCGCAGCGCGGCGTAGCTCTTGGCGGCCAGCACCAGACCTTCGGTGCCGCGGTCCAGCCGGTTGCACAGCGCCGGGGCAAATCGCTTTTCTGCGTGGGGATCATACTCGCCCTTGGCCTCCAGATAGGACGCAAAGGCGTCCACCAGATTGACGTCGCCGGTGCGGTCACTGTGGCAGAGCAGGTGCGCGGGCTTGTAGAGCACCGCAAAATTTTCATCCTCATACACCACGGTCACAGGCGGCTGCCTGCGCGGCGGCTTGGCGGTCCTGGCGGTGGGCTTGCCCACGGGGAAGAACTCGTCATTGATGTACAGCTCGATCAAATCGCCTGCGCTCAGGCGGGTATCCGGCTCGGCGCGCTTGCCGTTGACCTTGATGCGCTTGTTGCGGAACGCCTTGTACATCATGCTGCGGGGCATATCCTTGGTCACGCCCTCCACAAAGCGGCTCAGGCGCACGCCGTTTTCATTGGGTCCTGCGGTAAAACTTTTCATCGTGTCCTCTTTAAAAATTCATCAGTAAAAACGGTTGGCAAAAGTCTTTTTACAGTATATAATAAAACCAGCAGAACGTAAAGATGGGATGTGAAAAAATGGCAGACGAAAATCTCCACGCGAAACACCGCGCCCGCATGCAGGAGCGCGTCGAGCGAGACGGACTGGACAGCCTGGCCGAACACGAGGCACTGGAATATCTGCTGTTTCTCTCCATCCCGCGGGCAGACACAAACGCGCTGGCGCACAGGCTTATTCAGCACTTCGGCGATTTCTGCAAAGTGCTGGAGGCCGAGCCCGAGGAACTGATGCAGGTCGAGGGCGTTGGCCCCAAAAGTGCGCGGCTGATTTCTACCGTCATGGCGTGCAGCCGCTATTATGAGCTGAAAAAGCGCAAGACCCGCCTGTCGCTGAACTCGGCAGAGACGGCCATCGCCTACGTAAAGCCGCTGTTCCGCGGTGTGCAGATTGAGCAGCTCTACCTGATTTTATTGGACGACGCCTGCCGCCCTGTGCAGGACCTGCGCATTGCCGAGGGCGTTCCCAACCGCGTGGCCGTGGACACCCGCAAGCTGCTGCGCGCCGTGGCCCGCACCAACTCGACCTGCGGCATTCTGGCACACAACCATCCCACCGGGCTGGCCATTCCGTCCGAGGCGGACCGCCTGACGACCTACCATATTATGGAGGTCACCGGCCAGCTCGGCTTTACGATTATGGATCATATCATCATAGCGGGGGAGGATGGCTGTTCGATGCTGAACCGCGGCAGCCTGCCGGAATACCGCGTAAACAGCGGCGTGCTGCAGGCCGCCAGCCGCTGAACGCCTCCCATGCGCCTTGCCGTGTCCCGGCAGGGCGCATTTTTCTGCGGTTTGGGTACAAAATATCGGCAAACCTATTTACATTAAAAATTTGTCGTGTTATAATCATTATACAACTAATCGTTGTACACGAAAGGAACGACTATGGACGAAGTCTTTCACTTAAAGGCACCGTTTGAGCCCACCGGCGACCAGCCGCAGGCGATAGAAGCGCTGATGCAGGGCATCCATGAGGGTGACGACGCCCAGACGCTGCTGGGCGTCACCGGCTCCGGCAAGACGTTTACGATGGCGAACATCATCGCCCGGTGCAATCGCCCGACGCTGATCTTGGAGCCGAATAAAACGCTGGCCAGTCAGATCTGTACCGAGATGCGCGGCTTTTTTCCCGATGATGCGGTAGAATATTTCGTCTCCTACTACGACTACTACCAGCCCGAGGCGTATATCCCGTCCACAGACACCTATATTGAGAAGGACAGTGCCATCAACGACGAGATTGACCGCCTGCGCCACTCGGCCACGGCGGCGCTGTCAGAGCGGCGCAACGTCATCATTGTGGCGTCGGTGTCCTGCATCTACTCGCTGGGCGACCCCATCGACTACCGCAGCATGGTCATCAGCCTGCGCCCCGGTATGCAGATGGAGCGCGACGAGCTTTGCAGCCGCCTGGTCAAGCTGCAATATGAGCGCAACGACATGAACTTCATCCGCAACAAGTTCCGCGTAAAAGGGGACACGGTGGACATCCACCTGGCCTACAACGACGAATTTGCGATTCGGGTCGAGTTCTTCGGCGACGAGATTGACCGCATTGTGGAGTTTGACCCGCTGACCGGCGAGCACAAGAACGTGGTGCGTCATGTTGCCATCTTCCCGGCCAGTCACTATATCGTCGGCCCCGAAAAGATGCAGGAGGGCCTGAAAAAGATTCAGGCCGAGATGGAGGAGCAGGTCAAAAAATTCACCGAGGAGGGCAAGCTCTTGGAGGCCCAGCGCATCCAGCAGCGCACCAACTACGACATGGAGATGCTGCAGGAGGTCGGCATGTGCAAGGGCATCGAGAACTACTCCGCTGTCCTGTCAGGCCGTGCGCCCGGCTCCACGCCCACAACGCTGCTGGATTATTTCCCGGATGATTTCCTGCTGATGGTCGACGAGAGCCACGTCATGCTGCCGCAGGTGCGCGGTATGTTCGGCGGCGACTACAGCCGCAAGAAAACGCTGGTCGAATACGGCTTCCGTCTTCCGTCGGCGTTTGACAACCGCCCGTTGAAATTTGAAGAATTTGAAGCCAAAATCCATCAGAAGATTTTTGTTTCTGCAACCCCCGGTGAATATGAACGCCAGCATTCCAGCCGCGTAGCGGAGCAGGTCATCCGCCCCACCGGCCTGCTGGACCCGCTTATCATGGTGCGCCCGGTGGAGGGCCAGATCGAGGACCTGCTGGGCGAGATCCGCACCCGCATTGACCGTGGCGAGCGCGCACTCGTCACAACGCTGACCGTCAAGATGGCCGAGGATCTGACGGATTATCTGGAGGAACACGGCGTCAAGACGAAGTATATGCACCACGAGGTCGACACGTTTGAGCGCATGGAGATCATCAAGGACCTGCGCGTCGGCGCAATTGATGTTATTGTTGGCATCAACCTGCTGCGCGAGGGTCTGGACCTGCCGGAGGTGTCGCTGATTGCGATTCTGGATGCCGATAAGGAAGGCTTCCTGCGCAGCGAGACAAGCCTGATTCAGACGATCGGCCGCGCGGCCCGCAACGCCAACGGCGTTGTGCTCATGTACGCAGATGAGGTCACGCCCAGCATGGAGCGCGCCATCGTGGAGACCGAACGCCGCCGCACCATTCAGGATGCCTACAATAAAGAACACGGCATCACGCCCAAAACCATCGTCAAGGCCATCGGCGACGGGCTCGAAATCAGCATGAGCGAGGAAAACAAGCGGATGCGCCAGCACCGCATGAGCCGCGCCGAGCGCCAGCAGACAATTGAACGCCTGACCAAGGAGATGAAGGAGGCCGCGCGGCTGCTGCAATTTGAGCTGGCCGCGCAGCTGCGCGACGAAATTCAGCGGCTGGAACGCGGAGAGGATCCCACCGCCGCCGACACCAGTGAACGCAAGGCCGCTGCCAAAACACGCAAGGGCAGGAGGAAATATAAAAATTGAGTACAACATCCGAAAAAAAGCCTGCAAAGCGCAGCTCCAAAATCAAAATCGACCCGAACAACCGCATTGTCATCAAGGGTGCGCGGGAGCATAACCTGAAAAACGTCGATTTGGAGCTGCCCAGAGATAAGCTGATCGTCATGACCGGCCTGTCCGGCTCCGGCAAGTCGAGCCTGGCGTTTGACACGATCTATGCCGACGGCCAGCGCCGCTATATGGAAAGCCTTTCCAGCTATGCCCGCCAGTTCCTGGGCCAGATGGAAAAGCCCGATGTCGACGAGATCACCGGCCTGTCCCCGGCCATCTCCATCGACCAGAAAACAACAAGCCACAACCCGCGTTCCACGGTGGGAACGGTAACGGAGATTTACGACTATCTGCGTCTGATGTACGCCCGCATCGGCGTGCCCCACTGCCCGATCTGCGGGCGGGAGATTACCCAGCAGACCGTGGACGAGATGGTCGACGAAGTCATGAAGCTGCCGGAGCGCACCCGCTTTCAGGTGCTGGCCCCCGTTGTGCGTGCCCGCAAGGGCACCCAGGCCAAGGAGCTGGATGCCGCCCGCCGAGCCGGTTTTGCCCGCGTGCGCGTCGACGGCAATATGTACGATCTGAGCGAGGAGATCAACCTCGAAAAGAACATCAAGCACACCGTTGAGATCGTCGTGGACCGTCTGGTCATCAACGACACGGTCCGCGGGCGTCTGGCCGATTCCATAGAAACCGCGCTGGCGCAGGCAAACGGGCTTGTCGTCATCGACGTCATTGGCGGTGAACCGATGATGTTCAGCCAGAGCTACGCCTGCCCCGAGCACGGCATCTCTGTCGAGGAACTGACCCCGCGGATGTTCAGCTTCAACAATCCCTTCGGTGCCTGCGAGAAGTGTACGGGTCTCGGCACCTTCATGAAGGTCGACCCGGCGCGTGTCATCCCCGACAAGCGCAAGTCCATCCGGGAAAGCGCTATCAAGGCCAGCGGCTGGTATTACGCCGAGGGCTCCATCTCCGAAATGACCTATAAGGCGCTTGGCAAGCGCTACGGCTTTACACTCGATACCCCCGTTAAGGACTTCAGCAAGGAGGCCCTGCACGCCCTGCTGTACGGCACGGGTGACGAGCGTATTGAGATGCAGCGCGAGAGCATGTTTGGCTCCGGCACCTACTTTAACCAGTTCGAAGGCATCATCCCGAATCTGGAGCGCCGCTTCCGCGAGACGAGCAGCGAGTGGGTCAAGGAGGAAATCGCCCTTGTCATGTCCAGCGAGGAATGCCCCGCCTGCCATGGCCGCCGCTTAAAGCCGACAAGCCTGGCCGTGACTGTAGGCGGCATCAACATTGCCGATTTCTGTGACAAGAGCGTCAACGAGGAGCTGGACTTTATCAACACGGCCAAGGTCAGCACCCGGGACGAGATGATCGGTGCGCCTATTTTTAAAGAGGTAAAAGAACGTCTGGGCTTTTTAAAGAGCGTCGGCCTTGGCTATCTGACGCTCTCCCGCGGTGCGGCTTCGCTGTCCGGCGGTGAGAGCCAGCGCATCCGTCTGGCGACCCAGATCGGCAGTGCGCTGACCGGCGTGCTCTATGTGCTCGACGAGCCGAGCATCGGCCTGCACCAGCGTGACAATGATAAATTGATTGCAACGATGAAGCGGCTGCGTGATCTTGGCAACACGCTGATCGTCGTTGAGCACGATGAAGACACAATGCGGCAGGCCGACTATATTGTCGATGTCGGCCCCGGTGCGGGCGTCCACGGCGGCGAGATCGTCGCCGCAGGCAGCGTCGCGGACATCTGCAAGGTCAAGCGCAGCATCACTGGCGCGTATCTGTCTGGCCGCAAATTCGTAGAGGTCCCCGAGACACGCCGCGAGGGAAACGGTAAGGCGCTGCGCGTAGTCAAGGCCCATGAAAACAATCTGCAGGACATTACCGTAGACTTCCCGCTCGGCAAGCTGATCTGCGTTACCGGCGTGTCCGGCTCCGGCAAGTCGACGCTTGTCAACGAAATTCTGTACAAAACGCTGGCTGCCGCCCTGAACGGTGCACGCAGCCGCCCCGGCCAGTGTGAGGTGGTCGAGGGCATGGAGTGGGTCGATAAGGTCATCGGCATCGACCAGTCGCCGATTGGCCGCACGCCGCGCTCCAACCCGGCCACCTACACAGGCGTGTTTGGCGACATCCGCACGCTGTTTTCCAACACGCAGGATGCCAAAATGCGCGGCTACGGCCCCGGGCGGTTCAGCTTCAATGTCAAGGGCGGACGCTGCGAGGCCTGCGAAGGCGGCGGCATCCTGACGATTGAAATGCACTTTCTGCCGGATATTTACGTGCCCTGTGACGTCTGCAAGGGCAAGCGCTACAACCGTGAAACGCTCGAGGTCAAGTACAAGGACAAGACCATCTCCGACGTGCTGGACATGACGGTGGAGGAGGCCTGCGTATTTTTCGCCAACATTCCGAAGATTGCGCGCAAGCTGCAAACGCTGCAGGAGGTCGGCCTTGGCTACATCCAGCTGGGCCAGGCAGCCACAACGCTTTCGGGCGGTGAGGCGCAGCGCGTCAAGCTGGCCAATGAGTTGGCCCGCCGCGATACCGGGCAGACCGTCTATATCCTTGACGAGCCTACCACCGGCCTGCATGTGGCCGATGTCCACCGTCTGGTCAAGGTGCTGGATAAGCTCGTTGATGCGGGCAATACGGTCATCGTCATTGAGCACAATCTCGACGTCATCAAACGCGCCGACTATATCATCGACCTCGGCCCCGAGGGCGGCAGCGGCGGCGGCACCATCGTCGCCACCGGCACCCCGGAGGAGGTCGCGCAGAACCCGCACTCCTTCACGGGGCAGTATCTCCGGCCCGTGCTGGAGCGCGTCGCGGAGCTGCAATCACAGAAATAACACAAACGGCTCTCCTCCGGGAGGGCCGTTTGCTGTTGCAGCGTACCTTTCTGCCAGACATTGGGGTTTGCATCACAGGGCGTTTTGTGGTATAATACCCTCATATAGGCTTTAAGGAGGGCGGTGCTGTGACCGTTTTGCGTTATACCGTGCCGCCGGAAAACGAGGGCTGCAAGCTGGGGCTGTTCCTGCGTTTGCAGGGTGTTACGGCAGGACTGATCAAGTCCGTCAAATATGACGGTGACGGCTTTTACGCCGACGATCAGCCCATCCGCACGAATGAGCCTGTACACGCCGGGCAGTGCATCCGCTTTGCGCTCCCACCCGAGCAGGAGACGAGTGTGACCCCGCAGCCCGTGCTGTTTTCCATCGCCTATGAGGACGATTTTGCCGCGGTGCTCAACAAGCCCGCGGGCATTGCCGTGCACCCCACGCTGAACTACCCTGACGGCACACTGGCCAACGGCTGGCTGTACCACCTGCAGCAGCGGGGGGAGAGCGGCATCTTCCGCCCGGTAAACCGCATTGACAAAAACACAAGCGGCCTGGTGCTGTGCGCGAAAAACGCCTTTGCCGCACCGCTGCTGGCCGGGTCTGCCCACAAGTGCTACCTTGCGATTGTGCAGGGCACAATGCCGCTGGGGCCGGGCCGGGTCGAAGCGCCTATCGCGCGGCGCGGTGACTCCATCATTGGCCGCTGCGTGTGCGCGGACGGCAAGTACAGCCTGACCGAGTACGCGGTGCTGGCCGCGGGGCCGGGCCACAGTCTGCTGGCCTGCTGGCCGCGCACCGGGCGAACCCATCAGATTCGCGTACACATGTCCTATATCGGCCATCCGCTGGCGGGGGATACGCTGTACGGCGGGTCGGACATCCTTCTGCGCCGTCACGCACTGCACTGCGGCATCCTTGCGTTTGCGCACCCGCTGACAGGGGAGCCCCTCCGTGTGGAGTGTCCGCTGCCCGAGGATATGGCCGCCCTGGCCCGGCAGGAAAAGCTGCTGACGGGCTGGCAGCTGTACAGTCTGCCCTGCGGTGCAGACCCCACGTAAATTTGCTTCACACGGAAAGGAGCTTCCGTATTTTGAATCCAATCCAAACTGATCCCAATCCGAAAAACGATAGCATCACCGAGCCCCCGGAGATGACCCCTGTAACGCGCTTTTCTCACTCATCGCAGGAAAAAAAGCGCAGCGATAACCGCCGCAAGGCAGCCCGTTACATGCAGGACCTGCACCGCCGCAACACTGTCGGCGATATGCTGTACATGGTTGGCTTCTGGGTCGAGTATGTTTTTGTCTGTGTAGGCCGCAGAGTGGGGACTGTTGTGCGCGGCATCGGTGATACCGTGCTGAATCTGCTGCTCATTGTCCTGCGCCCGATTCTGATCGGTATTATCACGCTGATTGAGGACTTGACCAGCCCGTTCGTGCGGATGGCCTCGGGCATCCGTCATATCCGCGACATCCCCGATACCCTCGTGGAGAGCGAGGATGGCGATGTGCGCCGTGCCAAGAAAAAATACCTTGCCAGCGGCATCCGAAAATACTCCATCGTTGTCTGGAACGCTATCACTTACATACTCCCGGCAGTTGCCGCAGCAGGGCTTGTGGTCCTGGTGCGCAGCGGGCTGGGGCTGCGCTTTGTGCTGAATGTGCAGGTGAACGGCGAGAACGTCGGTTACGTGGAGAGCGAGCAGGTGTTTGAAAATGCCCGTGAGGACGTGCAGTCCCGTATCAACACGGCCAAGCGTATGCTGCAGGCCTCCGGCTCTGCGGTGGAGGACACTAGCTGGGATGTCTACCCGACCTACTCGCTTTCCATCGGCAACCAGACGATGACCGAGAGCGAGATCGCCAACGCCATCCTGCGCACGGCCAGCGATGAGATCATCAACGGCACGGCTGTCTACGTCGACGATCAGCTGCTCTACGTCACCACCGAGGGTGACCACCTGCGCAGCTATCTGGAAAACATCAAGGCACCGTTTGAAAATGCGATGGACAGCAGCGTCTATACGGCGTTTGCCCACAACATCCGCCTCGTGGACGGTGTTTATCTGCAGGAGTCTGTCAGCTCTTACGCGGACGTCATCAACGCCCTGACCGAGGGCGGCGGCATCCACACCTATACAGCCGTCGACGGCGACACCGTTGAGAGCGTCGTCAACGCTACCGGCGTTTCGTTTGACTCTCTGGCACAGATGAACCCCGAACTGCTGACGCTCGACCAGGAGATTCCTGCGGGCACGGTCATCACCACCGGTGCGTCCTCGGCAGAGCTCATCAAGGTCAAGGTCGTCCGCCGCGACACCGAAACTGTCGCCATCCCGTTCGACACCCAGAACACCGAGTCTGACCAGTATGATTTCGGCAAGGTCGTGACCCTGCAGGAGGGTGCAGACGGCTCCGAGGAGATCACCTACGAGACAACGATGATCGACGGCGCGGTCACGGACCGTCAGGCTGTGGCCTACAATGTGCTGCAGGCCCCGACTCCGGAAATCACCGTCACCGGCACGAAGCTGAAGAATGGCATGATTGCCAAGGTCGGCTCCGGCTCCTTCATCTGGCCTGTGCCGAATTATAAGTACGTCAGCCGCTGGATGGGCAACGGCCACCGCGGCGCGGACATCTGTGCTGCCTACGGCACGCCGATTTTGGCCTCCGACTCCGGCACGATCATTGCTGCAGGCTGGCATTATTCTTACGGAAACTATGTGGAGATCGACCACGGCAACGGCTACAAGACGCTGTACGGTCACATGTCCAGCATCGCTGTTTCTCAGGGGCAGGCCGTCACGCAGGGGCAGGTCATCGGCTATGTCGGCTCCACGGGCAACTCCACCGGCAACCACTGCCATTTTGAGATGTCCTATAACGGTGCGCTGTTCAGCGCCTATACGCTGTTCTCGGGTATGTGATTTCCGGCGAAATTACGGTGCATGGTCAACATATCTTGTGCTGTTTCACAAAAATTTTGCAATTGCAGGGGACAGGCCTTTTCAATTATCGCAAAATGTTGTATAATCTTAGAAAGTGTGTACTATAGGTCGGCCCTGTACAGAGGGTATACGAGCCGATTACCGCACAAAGGAGAGCTACACTTGGAAAAATACGTTATTCGCGGAGGTAAGCCGCTTGTTGGCGATGTCAACATTGGCGGCGCAAAGAACGCCGCGGTTGCCATACTCCCGGCCACGATCCTGGCCGGCGGGAAGTGCCTGATTGAAAACCTGCCCTGTATCAGTGATGTCATGGCGTCGCTGCAGATTTTGAGCGAGCTGGGTGCGAGCATCCGCATGGTCAGCCGCAGCACCTATGAAATTGACACATCGCATTTGGACAGCACCGAGGTATCCAATGAACTGTCACGCCAGATGCGCGCAAGCTACTACTTTCTCGGCGCATTGCTGGGCCGCTTTGGTTCCGGTCAGGTCGCCATGCCGGGCGGCTGCAATCTGGGCCCGCGCCCGATTGACCAACACCTGAAAGCCTTCACTGCCTTTGGTGCAGAGGATTCCGTGGAGTACGGCCAGATCCACGTCAGGTCGGAGCATCTGGTCGGCGGGCACGTCTTTTTTGACACGGTCTCCGTCGGTGCCACGATGAACGCCATGCTGGCCGCTGTCCTGGCCGAAGGCACGACGATTCTTGAAAACGTGGCCCGTGAGCCGCACATTGTCGATTTGGCCAATTTTCTGAATATGATGGGTGCAGACGTACACGGTGCCGGTACCGACGTCATCAAGATCCACGGCGTCAAGGAGATGCACGGCTGCAACTACTCCATCATTCCCGACCAGATCGAGGCCGGCAGCTATATGGTGGCCGCCGCTATCACGAAGGGGGACATCACGCTGCACAACGTTATCCCGAAGCACATGGAGCCCATCACCGCCAAGCTGCGCGCGGCCGGCTGCGAGGTGGAGGAATTCGACGACGCGCTGCGTATCACGCGCACCGGCGAGCTGAAGCCGCTCAAGCTCAAGACTATGCCGCACCCCGGCTTCCCCACGGATATGCAGCCGCTGATGACTGCACTGCTGACGCTGGCGAAGGGAACCTCCATCGTGACGGAGGGCATCTGGGAGAACCGCTTCCGCTATGTGGATGAGCTGATCCACATGGGCGCAAACATCCAGGTCGACGGCCAGGTCGCTGTCATTGAAGGCGTGAAGGAGCTGCATCCCGCGCCGCTGCGCGCTACCGACCTGCGCGCCGGTGCCGCCATGGTCATGGCTGCTCTGGCCGCCAACGGCGTGAGCGAGGTCGACGAGACCATCCACATTGAGCGCGGCTACGAGAACATCGTAGAAAAGCTGCAGGCTCTGGGCGCGGACATCCGCCGCGTCGAGATTCCGGCCAATGCAGTGAGCCGGGCAATCTAAAAGGACCCTTGGGCCGCTGACCGGGCGGCCCAATTTTTATAGAAAGCGTTAGGACAAACGAATGGCATATTTTACCACCCTGTATTCCGGCTCCTCCGGCAACTGCGCGCTGATCCGCAGTGATGACAAGTATCTGCTGATCGACATGGGCAAGAGCTGCCGCACGACTCTGACCGCGCTGAAATCCCTGGGTCTGGCGGTCAGCGACTGCGTCGGCATCCTCGTCACGCATGAGCACTCCGACCACGTCTCGGGACTGGATACCTTTTTGAAAAAGCACCCCGTCCCGCTGTACGGATGTGCCGATACGCTGGATACGCTGGCCTCCCGCGGCACGATTCCGCCCGCGGTGGAGGCAATCCCTGTGGACGGTCAGACGCTGGAAATCGGCAGCTTCACGGTGACGAGCTTTCCCACCAGCCATGATGTGCCCTGCTGCGGCTACCGCATCCGCACACCGGAAGGCCGCGTCATGGCGTTCGCCACCGACCTCGGCTACCTGACGCCCGTCGTACAGGACAACCTGATGGGCTGCGATCTCGTCGCGCTGGAGGCCAACTATGACGCATTCAGCCTGCACGGCGGGCCGTACCCGTATTATTTGAAGGTGCGCATTGCCAGTGACCGCGGCCATCTGGACAACAAGGCCTGCGCGGCGGAGATTCTGGACTTGATCCAGGACGGCTGCAAAAAGTTTGCGCTCTGCCATTTGAGCCAGACAAACAACTCGCCGGAGCTGGTCATGACTACCGTCTATAATGTGCTGCTGGCCGCGGGCATCCAGCCCGGACGGGACGTGCTGATTCAGACCCAGTCCCGCAGTGAGGTCAGCCCGTATATTGAATTTTGAGCGGGGGAGCCTATGCAGAATATTGATTTGATTGCCATTGGCAAGATGAACGCCGCCTACTTTGCGCAGGGCGTGGCCGAATACCAGAAGCGCCTCGGCGGCTTCTGCAATTTCCGTATTATCGAATTGCCCGAGGTGCAGATTGCCGACAAGAACGCCAGCGACAGGCAGATCGCCAAAGCGCTGCAAAAGGAGGGGGAGGCTATCCTGTCCAGCGTGCGCAGGGGTGCGTATCTCGTTGCGCTCTGTGTCGAGGGCAAGCAGGTATCCAGTGAGGATCTGGCGGCTATGATTGCAGACCGCGCCATGAGCGGCGCAGGGGATATGGCGTTTGTCATCGGCTCCTCCCACGGGCTGGATGACAGCGTCAAGCGCGCCGCACAGGCCCGCATCAGCCTGGGACGCATCACGCTGCCGCACCAGCTGGCGCGTCTTGTTTTGACCGAGCAGCTCTACCGCGCCTGCACGATCAACGCAGGAATGAAGTACCACAAGTAAGAAACGCTTTGCCGAATCGGTAGGGGCGGATCCCATATCCGCCCGCGGACGTTTTCGCCGCTGCAAGCGGAAAGTATGCGCCCTGTAGGGGCCGATGCTCGCATCGGCCCGCAAATCACCGCCAAAAAAATGCCCCGCATGGAGTTTTCATCTCCATGCGGGGCTGTTCAGTTACATATCAATAGTGCAGCAGATCCAGAGAATCCTGATACGGGGTCTCGGTGGCGACCTTCATGGTAGCCTCGTTCTTGTACTTGTTCAGCATAGCAACGCTCTTGGCGGGGTCAGCCAGTGTACCGGCACCGGCAATGCAGCCGCCCGGGCAGGCCATGCCTTCCAGCAGGTAGCCGTTGTACTTGCCGGCCTTGGCCATCATCATCATCTTCTTGCAGTCAGCCAGACCCTGGGCGCTCATGACCTTAACCTCGCGGTCCGGGTCCATCTTCTTGATGGCGTTGACAACCGCCTGTGCGACACCGCCGGAGGCAGCAAAGCCGCGGGCGTCGGCACTGGCGCTGTTGAAGGCATCCTCCGGGTTGTCCGGCAGGTCGGCAAAGTTGACAGCCTTGGCCTCAAACAGACCCATCAGCTCCTCGAAGGTCAGGACGAAGTCGACCTCACTGCGGACGGAACGGCGGCTGGCCTCCAGCTTCTTGGCGGCGCAGGGGCCGATAAAGCAGATACGGGCGTTGGGCTTTTCCTTCTTGATGAGGCGGGCAGTCAGGACCATGGGGGTCATGGCCATGCTGATGCACTCGGCCTGCTGGGGGAACAGCTTCTTAGCCATCACGCTCCACGCGGGGCAGCAGGACGTACCCATGAACGGGATCTTGGCGGGAACCTCTTCCATAAAGTCCTTCGCCTCGTCGATGGTGCACAGGTCGGCACCGATGGCGACCTCGTCCACATCGGCAAAGCCCAGCTGACGCATGGCCTCCTTCAGCTTGGAGGGGGTCATGCCGGGGAACTGGTTGATGAAGGCGGGGGCCACGATGGCAACGACCTCATCACCGCGCTTGATGGACTGGATCAGCTGGAAGATCTGGCCCTTGTCAACGATAGCGCCGAACGGGCAGTTGACCAGGCACATACCGCAGGAAACGCACTTATCGTAATCGATCTCGGCACGGCCATGCTCGTCGGAGTGGATGGCACCCATGCCGCAGGCCGCGGCGCAGGGGCGCTCGGTCTTGACGATGGCGCTGTAAGGGCAGCTGTTGACGCAGCGGCCGCACTTGACGCAGAGGCTCTGGTCAATGTGGCTCTTGCCGTTGCGGAAGCTGATGGCGTGCTTCGGGCAGACCTCCTGGCAGGGGTGCGCCAGGCAGCCCTGGCACATGGCCGTGACCTTGATGACCTTCTCCGGGCAGGCGTTGCAGGCAAACTTGATGACATTGATCAGCGGCGGCTCGTAGTACTTGTCTGCAATGACGCTGTGCTCCAGGCCCTCGCTGGCGGGCACGCTCTCATCCAGCGGACGCAGGGACATGCCCATGGCCAGACGGACGCGCTCGGAGATGATGGCTCTCTCCAGGAAGATGCTGCTGCGCAGAGATTTTTCCTCACCGGGAATGATCTTGAAGGGCAGCTCACGCATCAGCTTTTCGTAGTCGGAAAGCTCGTTGACCTCATAGGCCATGCGGGCAACCTCAGTGAACACCTTGCGACGGATATCCGTTACGGGGGTGTAAATGCCTCTCATTGTAATTGCTCCTTTGTTTTGCTCTGTTTGCTCCAAAAGTGACGTATCAGCGGGTACACCCGCTCCTGTTAAAATTTTACCAAAAATCCATACTTTTTGCAAGAGGGCAGGCAACAAAAAACAGGAAAATCTCTGTAAAATCCAGAGATTTCCCTGCAGAATGGATGCAATATCTCTTGCGGCGCGGCGGCATCCCCGGCTTGCAGGGGCGGATGCCTGTATCCGCCCGCGGGTCGATGCAAGCATTGCCCCCTACATCGAGCATGGATAACGGCGTTGCAACAATCAATATAAATTAAACAATCTCCGCCCTGCACCGCTTCCCGTCCCAGGCACCCAGCGTGACCTCCACAATGTCGCCGGTCTTGTGCCCGGGTGCGCTGACCAGCACAGGCAGGTACTGCTTCGTGTAGCCGGTGAACATTGTGGCGGACAGCGGCGTTTCCAGCAGCACGCTGGCTTTACGGCCCTGCATAGCGGCTGCCTCGGCAGCGCGTACCTCCTCCACAGCGGCGGTCATGCGGCGGCTGCGTGCCTCCTTCTCGTGCTCGGGCAGCTGGTCGGCAAAGTCGTAGGCTGCCGTTCCTTCGCGGCGGGAGTAGGGGAACACATGCACCTTCAAAAACCTCATTCCCGTCACAAAGGCCATGCTGGCTTCAAAGTCATCCTCCGTCTCGCCGGGGAAGCCTACGATGACATCGGTGGTAAAGCTGACGTTGTCCGTACCGAATGCCGCGCGCAGCTTGGCTGCAATATCAGCGTACTGGGCCGTCGTGTAGGGGCGGCGCATGGCGCGCAGCGTCTTGTCACAGCCGCTCTGCAGGCTTAAATGGAACTGCGGGCAGAGCTTCTTTACGGCGGCCATGCGGCGGATGTCGTCATCGTGCAGCATGTCGGGGTCAAGGCTGCCCAGCCGGATGCGCTCAATGCCGGGCACCTCGGCGGCTTTTTCGATCAGCTCCACTAAGCTCGTACCGCTGTCGGTGCCGTAGCTCGGCAGGCTGATGGCCGTCAGCACGACCTCCTTATACCCTGCGTCGGCCAGGCGGCGCAGCTCCTCCAGCACGCTCGCCTCATCGCGGCTGCGCACCGGACCGCGGGCGCGCGGAATAACGCAGTAGGCGCAGCGGCGGTTGCAGCCGTCCTCGACCTTGACAAAGGCGCGGGTGTGCTCGGCAAACTTATCCATGGGCAGCTCTTCAAAGCGCTCGCCCTTCTCGTGGGGGCGGATGTCGACGACGCGCTCCTCCTCACCGTTCAGCACCTTCTGTACGTCGGTCAGAATCGCGTGACGGTTGCCGGAGCCGGTCACAACGTCCGCCTCGGCGATCTCGGCGGCCTCGTCCGGGAACGCCTGCGGGTAGCACCCTGTCAGCACGGTCACCGCGCCGGGGTTCTCTCGCTTGGCACGGCGCAGCCATTTGCGGCTCTTCTGGTCGCCGAAGTTCGTCACGGTGCAGCTGTTGACGATGTAGACATCCGCACCTTCTTCATTGGAGACAACGGTGTAGCCGTTTTCCTCAAACAGCTGGGCCAGCGCGCCCGTTTCATTCTGGTTTACCTTGCAGCCCAAGGTGTAAAAAGTTACCCGCATGGTGTACGATTCCTTTGCATTTATAAATAGTAGACATATATGATTTATTATAATAGAATCCGACCAAAAGCGCAATACTAATTCCGCACAGAGCAGCATATCGTAGTACCAAAGCGATTTCCGCCGGAGGTGTGCTGCCATGAAAAAACGTGCCGTGACCCTGCTGCTCTGCCTGGTGCTGGTGGTGCTTTCGCTGCTGCGCGGGTTTGCCGCGTCCGCTGCGGGCATCATCCCGGCGACCAACGCCGACTTTGACGTGCCCTGCGCGGCGGCCATCCTGATCGACGAGGACTCCGGCACGGTGCTCTATGAGAAAAACGCCGATGCCCGGCGCCCGATTGCCTCCATCACCAAGGTCATGACACTGCTGCTGGCGTTTGACGCCCTCGAGGCGGGCAAGATACACCTTGACGATTTTGTCCCCGTCAGTGAGCACGCCTACCACATGGGCGGCAGTCAGATCTGGCTCGAGCCCGGCGAGCAGATGACGCTGGACGACATGCTCAAGGCCATCTGCATTTCCAGCGCCAACGACGCCGCGGTGGCCGTGGCTGAGTATGTCGGCGGCAGCGAAACCGCTTTTGCGGAGATGATGAACATCCGCGCGTATGAGCTCGGCATGACGAATACCCACTTTGTAAACGCCTGCGGGCTGGACGAGGCAGGACACCTTTCCACCGCGCGGGATGTCGCCCTGATGAGCCGCGAAATGCTTCTGCACCACACCGAGGTGCGGGACTACTGCTCGATCTGGATGGACACGCTGCGCGGCGGCGCGACCCAGCTCGTCAACACCAACAAGCTGCTCAAAAGCTACCGCGGCATCACAGGGCTGAAAACCGGCACCACCGGCAAGGCGGGCGTCTGTATCTCCGCCAGCGCCGAGCGCGACGGCCTGCGGCTGATCGCTGTTGTGCTGGGCTCTGCGTCGGGCAAGGAACGCTTCCAGGCAGCCAGTACGCTGCTGGATTACGGCTTTGCCCACTATGAGAGCGCAGCCGCCGCGCTGCCCGGCGACGCGCCGCAGACGCTGCCCGTGGAGCACGGCACGGCGGCGACAGTCCCGCTGAACTACGAAAGCCCCGGACACTGCCTGATGCCCAAGGGCGAGGGCGGCAGCCTGGAAGCCGTCGTCGAGCTGCCCGTGTCGCTGTCTGCGCCCGTCGCGGCGGGGGAACAGGTGGGCCGCATTAAGATACTGCATCAGGGCACGGAAATGTGCAGCTATCCCATCACAGCAGCACAGAACGTTGATGCGTTAAGTTTCCGCTATTGCCTCCACCTTCTTGCCCAAAGCCTGCTGCTCCGGAATTGAATTTGTGCAAATTTCATGAAAAAGCCGAAAAAAGACCCCTACTTTTGCTTGACAATACCGACGTAAAACGGTATCATGGGGATATAAAAATCATAAAGGAGGAGCTAAAGATGGCTGTTTCTTTTAACGGCAAGCATCTTGCAAAATTCATCCGTCCTGAAGAATATGAGGCAATCTATCCGCAGGTCGAGTTGGCCCACAATCAGCTGGAATCCAAAACGGGTGCCGGCAATGATTTTCTGGGCTGGCTGGACCTGCCTGTTACTTATGACAAGGAAGAGTTTGCCCGCATCAAGGAGGCTGCGCAGAAGATCCGCTCGGATTCCGATGTGCTGCTCGTCGCCGGTATCGGCGGTTCTTATCTGGGCGCACGCGCTGTGGTCGAGGCCGTCAAGGGCCTGTACCACAATGAGGCTGACGACGGCCTGAAGATTTATTTCTGCGGCAACACCATCAGCCCCACGGCCCTGAACGACATCATCAAGCTGACGAAGGGCAAGCGCTTCTCGATCAACGTCATCTCCAAGTCCGGCACCACCACCGAGACCGCGCTCGCGTTCCGCGTGCTGCGCAAGCTGCTTGAGGATTCTGTCGGCGTCGAGGAGGCCAACAAGCGCATCTACGCCACGACGGACCGCGCCAAAGGCACGCTGAAGCAGCTGGCAACCGAGCAGGGCTGGCCGACCTTCGTCGTTCCCGACGACGTCGGCGGACGCTACTCCGTCCTGACTGCTGTCGGCCTGCTGCCCATTGCCTGCGCCGATATCGACATTGACGAGCTCATGCAGGGCGCTGCCGATGGCCGCGAGAAGTTCGGCAAGCTGTCCCCGGACAACGACGCCTACCGCTACGCCATGACCCGCAACATCCTGTACCGCAAGGGCAAGAGCGTTGAGACGCTGGCCTGCTTCGAGCCCGATTTCACGATGATGAACGAGTGGTACAAGCAACTGTTCGGCGAGAGCGAGGGCAAGGACCAGAAGGGCCTGATGCCGACCTCCTGCATCTTCTCCACCGACCTGCACTCCATGGGTCAGTTCCTGCAGGACGGCGCACGCATCATGTTCGAGACCTACGTCGACGTCAAGCACACCCGCAACGACTTCTATATTGAGGAGCTTGAGGGCAACTTTGACGGCCTGAACTTCCTGGCCAACCAGAATATGAGCGTTGTCAACCGCAAGGCGATGGAGGGCACGATTCTCGCCCACACCGACGGCGGCGTGCCGCTGGGCCTGATCGAGGTCGACAGCCTGTCCGCCCACGATGTCGGTGAGCTGATCTACTTCTTCTGGCGTGCCTGCGCCGTCTCCGGCTATCTGCTGAGTGTCAATCCGTTCGACCAGCCCGGTGTTGAGAGCTACAAGAAGAATATGTTCGCGCTGCTGGGCAAGCCCGGCTATGAGGACCGCAAGGCTGAGCTGGAGGCCGCGCTGAAAGAGTAAAGGAACTACGCGCACTGCGCGCTGACGAATATAAGGAGGTAACCCCCTATGCTGAAACTGATTGTTGGAACCAAAGGCTCCGGTAAGACCAAGACCATGATCGATATGATCGACAAGGCCGTCAAGACCACCTCCGGCAACATTGTTGTCATTGAAAAGTGCATGAAGCTCACCACCGAGATCAACCACTCCGCCCGTCTGGTAGACGTTGACGAGTACGGCGTTGCCGGTGCTGATATGCTGTACGGCTTTGTGGCAGGCGTGCTGGCAGGCAACTACGATATTACCGAGCTGTTCCTCGACGGCATCCTGCGCATCACCGACCACGATATGGCCGCTGCCGCCAAGGTCCTGAATGCCATCGATAAGATCACCTCCAACATCGAGGTCGTCGTCACGGTTTCTGCCAATGCGGCTGACCTGCCGGAGGACCTGAAGAAGTTCGTCATCTGAACCTTCTGAACCGCAAAAATTGAGATTTCGGGGCGGGAAAGTGCTTCCCGCCCCGATTTTCTGCGGAAAATCCAAAAAAATCTCAACTTTTTGTGTTTTACAGGTTGACAAGACCCTTTCGCTTGTGTATACTATTTAAGCAACCTTTTGAGGTGTACTATGCAATTTGATATTCGTTCTTTTCTGGAGAGTGGCCGCAAGCCGTTTGAGGCGCATTTTGAGGCTGATTTCTCCAAGGCGGATTTCGGGGGTTACAGCGTAAACACCCCGGCAGTATGTGACTTTACGGCGACGCTGACCGAAGACGGCGCAGCGATGCTTTTGTGTGTAAGGGCTCATATTGATGCCGAGTGCGCGCGTTGCCTGGAACCGCTGACCCGGGATTACGATTTTACACGCGAATACTTCGTGCGGGATCGTGATTTGGAGGATCCGGATTTTGAACTGCCGTGCAATGAGAACGGTTGTCTCGACCTCGAGGAGCTCGCCTATCAAGAGCTGATTTTTGAGGTGCCCGCAGTGCTGCTGTGCAGTGCTGATTGTCAAGGTCTATGCCCCATCTGCGGCAAAAAGAAGGCGGCAGGGTGTTCCTGCCAACCGGCAGACAATGCTGCCCCTGCAGATGCAAGGCTTAGCATATTAAAACAACTATTAAGTTGAATTTCACCAAGGAGGTGTCCGATTATGGCTATCGTACCCAAGAGAAAGCATTCTCAAGCCCGCCGCGATAAACGTCGCTCTAATGTCTGGAAACTGGAGGCGCCTACGCTGGTGAAGTGCCCGCAGTGTGGCGAACTGAAGGTTCCCCATAAGGTTTGCGGCAAGTGTGGCTACTACAAAGGCCAGGAAGTCATCAAGAAAGAGGCGTAAGTCTCTTGCGTGGGGAGGGCGATGCCTTCCCCATTTTTTATTGAACTACCATCGCAAAGGAGTGTGACACCATGGCCCTGTATGTGACAGCGGTAGATGAAAATTCCCCCGCGGAGCGCTTCGGCCTTACCGTAGGCTGTGCGCTGCTGGCCATCGACGGTCATCCCCTGAACGATGCACTGGACTACCAGTTTTATACAACGCCCACCTCGTTCTCCCTGGAAGTGTGTGAGAACGAGCAGCACCGCACCGTGCAAATCACCAAGGCGGAGTATGAGCCGCTGGGCTGCAACTTCAAGACCTATCTGGGCGACGAAAAGCACAGCTGCGCCAATCACTGCATGTTCTGCTTTATTGACCAGCTGCCGCCCGGTATGCGGGAGCCGCTCTACTTTAAGGATGACGACGAGCGGCTCTCCTTCCTGTTCGGCAACTATATCACGCTGACAAACCTGACCGACCACGAAATTGACCGTATCATCCAGATGCATATCAGCCCAATCTTCGTCTCGGTCCACACGACAAACCCCGCACTGCGGGTACGGATGCTGGCCAACAAGCGCGGCGGCGAGGTGCTCGACTATCTGCCCAGGCTGGCGGCGGGCGGCATCGAGTTGAACTGTCAGCTCGTGCTCTGCCGCGGCGTCAACGACGGCGACGAGCTGCGCCGCACCCTGACCGACCTGTTGGCCCTGCGCCCGCAGGTCGGCAGCATCGCCGCCGTGCCAGCCGGTGTGACCGATTACCGCAAGGGTCTGTACAAGCTGACACCCTACGATAAGGAAACCGCCGCCGCCACGCTGGATATTCTGGAAGAATTTGCACAGAAATGCCGCGCCGAGTATGGCCGCAGCGTCATCTACCCCAGCGATGAGTGGTATCTGACCGCCGAGCGCCCGCTGCCTCCGGCAGAGTTCTACGATGCGTTCGCGCAGTTGGAGGACGGCGTCGGCATGTGGCGGCTCTACCACGACACCTTTTTGGAAGAACTGGAAAATTACACGGGTCTGGTGCTGCCCCACAGTATGGATGTGGTTACTGGCACACTGGCCGGGCCGCTGATCCGGGAATGCGCCGATACGCTGATGCAGAAGTATCCGCAGGTAAAGATCACCGTGCATGAAATCAAAAATGAGTATTTCGGCGGCAACGTCAGCGTGGCGGGCCTTGTCACGGGCACCGACATCATCAAGCAGTGCAGCGGCAAACTGCACAGCGACCTGCTGGCCGTGCCCGAGGTTATGATCCGCGACGAGAAGGGCCAGTTCCTTGATGACATCACGCTGGAGGAGCTTGGCAGAGCGCTGGGCTGCCGCGCCGTCAGTATCCCCACCGACGGCGGCGGATGCTGCAAGGCAATGCTGAGCACCCACAAGCGCAAAACGATAAAATTCAAACGATAAGAGAGTAGAGAGGGAGGAAGGCAGACATGGCAAAACCGATTGTAGCCATCGTGGGCCGCCCCAACGTGGGCAAGTCCACCATTTTTAATAAGCTGACCGGTCAGCGCCTCGCCATTGTCGAGGACACCCCCGGCGTCACCCGTGACCGCATCTTCTGCGACTGCGAGTGGTCCGGCCACAAGTTCCTGTTGGTGGACACCGGCGGCATCGAGCCGCGCATTGACGACGGCCTGCTGGCCCACATGCGCGAACAGGCACAGCTGGCCATTGATTCCGCAGACTGCATCGTCATGGTGACGGAGTTGTCCGCGGGCGTCACACCGCAGGATCAGGACGTTGCCGGAATGCTTATGCGCAGCGGCAAGCCCGTTGTGCTGGCTGTCAACAAGTGCGATAAGGTCGGCGAACCCCCGATGGAGCTGTACGACTTCTACAGCCTCGGCCTCGGCGAGCTGATTCCGGTTTCCGGCGTGCACGGCCACGGCACCGGCGACCTGCTGGACGCGGTCTGCGCCCACCTCAACTTTGAGGAGGACGAGGAAGGCACGGATGACCGCATCACGGTTGCCGTCATTGGCCGCCCCAACGTCGGCAAATCCAGCCTCATCAACCATATTCTGGGCGAGAACCGTCTGATTGTCGCCAACGAAGCCGGTACGACCCGCGATGCCATCGACACGATGGTGGAGAACAAGTACGGCAAGTTCATTTTTACCGACACCGCCGGCCTGCGCAAGCGCGGCAAGGTCGAGAGCGGCGTTGAGCGCTACAGCGTCCTGCGCAGTCTGGCCGCTGTCGAGCGCAGCCGTGTCTGCGTCATTATGATCGACGCGACGGTAGGCTTCACCGAACAGGACTCCAAGGTCGCCGGCTACGCGCATGAGCAGGGCAAGGCCTGCATTATCGCCGTCAACAAGTGGGACGCCGTCGAGAAGGACAGCTACACGATGGACGCCATGCGCAAAAAGCTGGAGGAGGACTTCAGCTTCATGTCCTATGCCCCCATCGTCTTTATCAGCGCCAAGACCGGTCAGCGCGTCGACAAACTGTTTGAGACCATCCACTTTGTGGATGTCCAGAATGGTACCCGCGTGCCCACCGGCGCACTGAACGAGATGCTGGCCCGTGCCACCGCCAAGGTCCAGCCGCCGTCTGACAAGGGCAAGCGCCTGAAGGTATTCTATATCACCCAGATTTCGACCCGCCCGCCGACGTTCGTCTGCTTCGTCAACCAGAAAGCACTGTTCCATTTCTCGTACCAGCGCTATCTGGAAAACCAGATTCGTGAGACGTTCGGCCTGACAGGCACCCCCATCAAGATGATTACCCGCGAGCACGGCGACGGCGCGGTCAAAGCAGGGAAGGTGTAACCCATGGTGAAAAATATCCTTCTGGCCTGCGTGCTGACCGCAGCAGGCGGTTACCTGCTGGGCAGCATCCTGTTCGGCGTGCTGATTTCTAAAGTCATGTACAACGATGATGTGCGCAACCATGGCAGCGGCAACGCCGGCATGACGAATGTGCTGCGCACCTACGGCAAGCTGCCCGCCGTATTCACTACCCTCGGTGACGTGGGCAAGAGCGTGGCTGCTGTCAACCTGGGCCGCTTTATCTTTGATGCGCTGCTCTCCGGCACAGGTGCGGCCTGGCAGAACCCGCTGGATCCCGTCTGCGGCGCGTATCTGGCCGCCATCTTCTGCATGATCGGCCACAGCCGCCCGATTTTCTTCGGCTTCAAAGGCGGCAAGGGCGTGTTGGTCGGCGCGGGCGCGGCCCTCGCCACCGAACCCCTCGTCTGCGCCGTGCTGCTGGCCATCTTCCTGATTGAGGTCGCTGTCACCCGCATTGTCTCTCTGGGCAGCATCATCATTGCTGCACTGTACCCGGTGGGCACTCTCATCAACCTGATTGCCCGCGGTGCGAACCTGCCTACCATTCTTTTCAGCACGATTTGCTGCGTGATCATGGCCGCTATGGTCATCTGGCTGCACCGCTCCAACATTGAGCGCCTGAAAAACGGCACCGAGTACCGCTTTGGGCAAAAGAAATAAACTGTCCTAATGGCACCGCATGATTTTGGTCATGCGGTGTTTTTTGTACATGGTGTGCAATAATGAAAATCTGTTATACTGAAGGCGTGATGTGACATGACAAAAACCATAGAAGCCACCTGGCTGCTTTTGCAGCAGCACCAGGGCGAGACCTTCCACACCGCCAAGGGTCTGCCGTTCACCTATACGATCCGCGGCGGCGAACTTTTCGTGAACCGCCGCCGGAAGTCGATCACCGTCTCCACGGTTCGACGTGCGCTGGAAAAAATTACACTGCTCGAGGCCGCAGGGGAGATCATCACCGGTCCCAAGAAAATTGGCTGCTACGGGGCCAGCTACCTTTACCCGGTGCTGTTGGCGCTGGACGTTCTGGAAAGACCGGCCCTGCCGGGGCAGGAAGAATTTACCGATGCCGCAATTGTGAACAAGGTATGAAATCTGTACAAAATACACCCCATACGTGAAAAATAACTGTTGAAATACTCTGCAAACTGTTGTATACTGGTAGCATTGAGGCAGATAATGGAGGTCAGGCACCGATGAAGGGTCTTTACGATGTGGCACGTCATCTTGTATGGCTGACGCAGTTTGGCCTGTCGGTGGTCGTACCGCCGACGCTCTGCATTGCCGGTTCGGTCTGGCTGCGGCATCGGTTTACATTGGGCGGCTGGGTCGTAGCTGTCGGCGTTGTGGTCGGGGTGCTGGCCGCGGTAAGCTGCCTGCGCTGCTCGCTGCAGGCGCTGGACCGGCAGGGCCGCCCCGCCAAAAAAGACGGCGAAAAAACATCTCCTATATCCTTTGACCGACATTAGAAAGGGGAGTCCACCCTTGCAAAAGCATCGTGATGTATTGCAGCAGGCAAGCCGCCTGGCTGTGGCCGTGGCGCTCTGCATTGCCGCTATGCTGGCGGTCTATGCGCTGACCGGGCACTTTACCAACGCTGTGCTTCTCGGCGCTCTGATTGGCTTTGTGATGGCGATGGGGAACTTCCTCTCGCTGAGCATCACAGTCTCCAACGCCATGAATCGTGCCGCCAACGGCGGCAGCCCGCAGAAGGCGCAGCTGGAGATTCAGACGTCGAGCGTCGTCCGCCCGGTCATTTTGGTCATCATTTATATCCTGCTGTTTCGTGCAGAGCTGTGTGACCCGCTGGCGGCCATCCTGCCGCTGCTCTTTGCGCAGTTCTGCATCAAGCTCATCGACTTTTTCCGCCCGGATTCCCAGGCGGCACAAAAGACAAAGGACGGTGATTCCACCCCATGAATGGTCCGAAAATCTACTTTACCATCCCGTTGTTCGGCGGCATCGGCATCACACAGACGACGGTCTCGTCGTTTGTTGTCATGCTGCTGCTTTGCATAGCAGCGGTCGTGCTGGGCAGTAACCTGCAAAAGCGGCCAAGCCGCCGTCAGGTGTTCGTCGAAAAAGGCGTGACGATGCTCTATGACATGGTCGAAAGCACGATGGGCAAGCACAACAGTTATTGGACACCCTACATCGGCGCGCTGTTCCTCAGTTCCATCTGCGGTTCTTTTATCGGCATGACCGGCATTTTCCGCTCGTCTACCGCTGATTTGTCCACGACATTTACCTGGGCACTGATGACCAGCTTTCTATGCTGGGGCTGCTCCATCAAGCGCAACAGTGTCGGCGGCTGGCTGAAGGGCTTCACCGAGCCAATCGTCGTCATGACCCCAATGAACCTTGTTTCCGAGATCGCACAGCCGATTTCGATGGCGTTCCGTCACTTCGGCAACATTGCAGGCGGCAGCGTTTTGACCAGTCTGGTCTATTCGGCGCTGGCTACCGTCTCTGCGGCGGTGCTGGGGCTGGTCGGCAAGAGCGTCATTGTGGGAGTTCTCGTTCTGACAGTCGGCGCGGCGCTGTTGTACAGCGGCGTCAAGACGAAAAAGCTGGCGCGCAAGATCTTCGGCATCGTTTTCGCCGCGACCGGCGCACTCTCCCTTTTGAGGCTGACAGGCGTACCGTATCTGGAGGTCGGTGTCCCCGGAATCCTGAGCCTGTATTTCGATATTTTCTCCGGCGGCGTACAAGCCCTTGTTTTCAGCCTGTTGACAATGGTGTACGTGGGCAATGCCTGCCCGCCCCCGGAGGAAGCCTGAATCCGTATTTATTATTTAGGAGGATATTTCTATGGAAGCTGCAATCGTAAAAGCTGCCTGCGCAATCGGCGCTGGTATCGCAATGGGCTTTGGCGCCATCGGCCCGGCTGTCGGTGAAGGTAACGCCGTCGGCAAGGCACTGGAGGGCATGGCCCGCCAGCCGGAGATGGCCAACGACCTGCGTACCAACATGATCCTGGGCTGTGCCATCACCGAGTCCACCGGTATTTACTCGCTGGTCATCGCGCTGCTGCTGCTCTTTGTGTTCTGATTAAACTGCTGAATTGGAGGAATAGCTCATGACGGGCTTTGAAAGTTTTGTAGGCGTCAACCCGTGGACTGCGCTGTTTACCTTCTGCAATATGCTCATCACCTTTGCAGTGCTGAAAAAGTTCCTTTTCAAGCCTGTGAAGAAGATGATCGATGACCGCCAGCAGGAGATCGATACGATGTATGCCGACGCGGATGCCGCCAAACAGAAGGCTGCGGATCTCGAGAAGGAGTACGCCGACCACCTGCAGAGCATCAAGGATGAACGCGACGCCATGCTGCGCGAGGCAACCGCCCGCGCCCAGAAGCGCGAGGAGGAGATCGTCGGCGAGGCCAGGGCCGAGGCGGCGTCCATCCGCGCTGCGGCGGAGGCAGACATTGCCCAGGAACGCAAGAAAGCTGTCAACGACCTGAAAAACGAGATCGGCGGCATGGCTGTCGAAATTGCCGGTAAGGTCGTGGAGCGCGAGATCAACGAGTCTGACCATCAGGCCCTGATCGATGAGTTTATCAGGAATGTGGGGGATGCCTCATGACCGAGCTTGCAAAGCGCTACGGCGGCAGCCTGTATGAGCTGGCGGCAGAGGAAAATCTGACCGACGAGCTTTTGCAGCAGCTGCGCACCGCGGTAAACAGCATCGAAGCCGAGCCGCAGTACCTGCGTCTGCTCTCGACGCCCAGCGTTCCCAAAAAGGAGCGTTGCGCCCTGCTGGACAAGGCGTTCGAGGGAGCCCACCCCTACCTCGTCAACTTCCTCAAGCTGCTGTGCGAGGAGGATCTGCTGGGTGAGCTGCCGGGCTGTCTGCGCGCGTATCAGGACCGCTACAATGTTGACCACAATATCCTTGAGGTCACGGCAGTATCGGCCATTGCGCTGACCGCGCCCAGCCGCGAAAAGCTACTGGCAAAATTGCAGAAAATGACAGGCAAAAACATCGTCCTGACCGAGACTGTGGACCCCGCCGTTTTAGGCGGTCTGCGGCTTGACATGGACGGCACACGCCTGGACGGCACCGTGCAGCGCCATCTGGAGCGCCTGCGTACAGAAATCGACGGTGCAGTCCTTTAAGTAAAATCGCACCCATTCTATAGATTGTGTGGTGAACCAAACAGTGCAACTGAAACCCGAACAGATTTCCCGCATCATCCGTTCCCAAATCAAGTACTACGAGAATGCCATTGAGCAGACCGAGACCGGAACGGTAACGATGGTGGGCGACGGTATTGCGCGCGCCGCGGGGCTTGACAACTGTATGGCCGGTGAGCTGGTCCAGTTTGAGAGCGGCACCTACGGCATGGCGCAGAACCTGGAAGAAAACAGTGTCTCCATCGTCCTGCTTGGTGATGATGAAGGCATCAAGGAGGGCAGTACTATCAAGCGCACCGGCAAGGTCGTTTCCGTGCCGGTGGGCGAGGGTATGATTGGCCGCGTGGTCAACGCGCTGGGCCAGCCCATCGACGGCAAGGGTCCCATCGAGGCTGCCGACTACCGCGCCATTGAGTCCCCGGCACCCGGCATCCTGGACCGTCAGCCCGTCAAGCAGCCTTTGCAGACCGGCATTAAGGCCATCGACTCGATGATCCCGATTGGCCGCGGCCAGCGTGAGCTTATCATCGGTGACCGCCAGACCGGCAAGACCGTCATTGCCACCGATACCATCATCAACCAGAAGGGTAAGGACGTTCTGTGCATCTATGTTGCCATCGGTCAGAAGCGCTCTACCGTGGCAACGCTGGTCGAGAATCTCGAGAAAAACGGCGCTATGGCGTACACAACCGTCGTCTGTGCCACCGCGTCCGAGCTGTCGCCTTTGCAGTATATCGCCCCCTACGCAGGCTGCGCCATGGGTGAATACTTCATGAACAAGGGCAAGCACGTCCTGATCATCTACGATGACCTGTCCAAGCACGCTGTCGCGTACCGTGCGCTCTCGCTGCTGATTCGCCGTCCCCCGGGACGCGAGGCTTACCCCGGCGACGTTTTCTACCTGCACAGCCGCCTGCTGGAACGCGCAGCCAAGCTGAGTGACGCCAAGGGCGGCGGCTCGCTGACCGCACTGCCCATCATCGAGACGCAGGCGGGCGACGTTTCCGCCTATATCCCGACGAACGTCATTTCCATTACCGACGGTCAGATCTTCCTTGAGACAGAGCTGTTCCACGCGGGCATCCGCCCCGCCGTCAACCCCGGCATCTCGGTTTCCCGTGTCGGCGGCAACGCCCAGATCAAGGCCATGAAAAAGGTCGCCGGTACGCTGAAACTGATTTACTCTCAGTATCGTGAGCTGCAGGGCTTCGCCCAGTTCGGCTCTGATCTGGACGCCGACACCAAGGCCCGTCTGGCCCAAGGTGAGCGCATCGTCGAGGTGCTCAAGCAGGACCGCAACAGCCCCGTCGCCGTCGAAAAGCAGGTTGCCATCCTGTACGCGACCATTCACAGCTACCTGAAGGATGTGGCCGTTGCTGATATTGCAGAGTATGAGCGTCGCCTGTATGAGTACCTGGACGAGAACGTCACCGCCGCGGGCGTGATGGAGACCATCCGCACGACGGGCGATCTGAAGCCCGAAACCGAGGAGCAGCTCAAGCAGGTGCTGGCTGACTTCACAACCCAATTCCTCAAAGAAAAATAAACTGCAAAGGAGGTGCCGCCGATGGCCGGTTCCATGAAGGAAATCAAGCTGCGTATCCGAAGCGTCGAAAGCACCATGCAGATCACCAAGGCCATGGAGCTTGTGGCATCCAGCAAGCTGCGCCGTGCCAAGGAGCGCGTCGAGGGCAGCCGCCCATATTTTGAGACGCTCTACAGCACGCTGTATGACATTGTCAGCGCGGACTCGGGGTTCGACAGCCCGTATCTCGTCAGGCGGGATACGAACCGCCGCCTGTATATCGTTATCGCGGGTGACCGCGGTCTGGCGGGCGGCTACAACTCCAATATCCTCAAGGCCATCGAGGCGGACGCCGAGGGCGCGGACTATTGCGTACTGCCCATCGGCAAAAAGGCCGTCGAGCACTTTGAGCGCCGCAAGGCAGCCATCCTGACCACCGCCTTCGCGGAGGCAGGGGATTTGTCTGTCAGCGATTGCTTTGAGATTTCCCGCCTCGTCTGCCAGAAATTCCTGGCAGGGGAGTTTGACGAGATCCGCCTTGGTTTTACGCAATTTGTCTCTATGCTGACCCAGACGGCCACCGTGCTGCCGGTCCTGCCCTTTGACGCTCAGCGCCCCGAGCCGGGCCACGAGCGCGAAAGCCTGATGATGTATGAGCCGGACGGAGGGACCGTCTTTGACGCCATTATCCCCGAGTATCTCGCGGGCGTCGTCTACGGTGCCCTGTGCGAGAGCGTTGCCAGTGAGCAGGGCGCGCGCCGTATGGCGATGGACGCCGCGTTGCCAAAATGCTCGATAATACACAAAGTATTATCTGCGCTTTTGGCTTAGCAGCTGCCGCACCTCGCTCGCCGTATCGGCACTTAGAATTATGCGATATTGCCTTAAAGAAAAAGCCCACTAAAGGAGTGTGTGCTATGCCAGAAAAACACATCGGAAAGGTCGTACAGGTCATGGGACCTGTACTGGACATCCGATTCAGGGACGGTGAACTGCCCGCCCTTCTGAACGCCGTTGAACTGGAAAACAACGGCAAAAAGCTGATCGTTGAGGTTGCCCAGCACATTGGCGATAACGTCGTGCGCTGCATTGCCATGGCGGCCACTGACGGCCTTGTCCGCGGTACGGATGCCGTGGATACCGGCGAACCGATCAAGGTGCCCGTTGGTGACGAGTGCCTGGGCCGCGTGTTCAACCTGCTGGGCGAGCCCGTCGACGAGCAGCCCGCGCCGGAGAACATCGAGCGCTGGCCCATCCACCGTCCGGCTCCTGCCTTTGACGAGCAGGAGTCCGCCACGGAAATTCTCGAGACCGGCATCAAGGTCGTTGACCTGATCTGCCCCTACGCCAAGGGCGGCAAGATCGGTCTGTTCGGCGGTGCCGGTGTCGGCAAGACCGTTCTGATTCAGGAACTGATTTATAACATCGCCACGGCCCACAACGGCTATTCCGTCTTTACCGGCGTCGGTGAGCGCACCCGCGAGGGCAACGACCTGTACGGTGAAATGCGCGAGAGCGGCGTTCTGAACAAGACAGCGTTGGTCTACGGCCAGATGAACGAGCCGCCGGGAGCCCGTATGCGCGTCGCCCTGTCCGGCTTGACGATGGCGGAATACTTCCGCGACGTCAAGCACCAGGACGTGCTGCTCTTCATCGACAATATCTTCCGCTTCACCCAGGCCGGTTCCGAGGTTTCGGCGCTGCTGGGCCGTATGCCCTCTGCCGTCGGCTACCAGCCCACGCTGGCCACCGAGATGGGCGCCCTGCAGGAGCGTATTACCTCCACCCGCAAGGGCTCGATCACGTCGGTGCAGGCCGTCTATGTGCCCGCGGACGACCTGACCGACCCCGCGCCCGCCACGACCTTCACCCACCTGGACGCCACCACGGTTCTGAGCCGTGACATCGCCTCCCAGGGCATTTATCCGGCTGTCGACCCGCTGGACTCCACCTCCCGTATCCTCTCGCCCGAAGTTGTCGGCCAGGAGCACTACGAGGTCGCCCGCGCCGTGCAGCAGGTGCTGCAGCGCTACAAGGAGCTGCAGGACATTATTGCCATCATGGGTATGGACGAGCTGTCCGAGGAGGACAAGATCACGGTGGCCCGTGCCCGCAAGGTGCAGCGCTTCCTGTCCCAGTCCTTCCATGTTGCGGAGCAGTTCACCGGTATGCCCGGCCAGTATGTGCCGCTGAAGGAGACCCTGCGTGGCTTCAAGATGATTCTGAACGGCGAGTGCGACAGCATCCCCGAAAGCTGTTTCCTGTTCGCCGGTACGATTGATGATGTCCTGGCCAAGGCCAAGCAGCAGTAAGGCGGTGGGAGTATGGCAACTTTCCCGCTCAAGATCATGACGCCGGACGGCGTTGCGTTTGATGGCGCGGTCACGTCGGTATCCTGCCGAACCATCAACGGCCAGCTTCAGCTGCTGGCGCGGCATATCGACATCTGCACGGCGCTGGGCATGGGCGAGGCTCATATTAAGCTGGAGGACGGCACGGTCCGCCGCGCAGCCTGTATGGGCGGTATGCTGAGTATGCTTGGCGGCGAGTGCCATCTGCTGGCAACGACCTTTGAATGGGCCGATGCCATTGATGCCGAGCGCGCCGCCCGCAGCAAGGCCCGTGCCGAAGTGTTGCTGGCCCAGAAGAATCTGGACAAGCGCGACATGCAGCTTGCCGAGGCCCGCTTAAGGCGTGCCTTGGTGCGCAGCAGCGTGGCCGCCCGCAAGGATATTTGAATCCGACTGCCCTCGCCGTTTGGCGGGGGCGTTTTATTTTTCGAACCCGCCGCAAAGCACTGTGGTCAGTGTCTCAAACGCCCCGCCGCGCTTGCCTTTTGCGCCCGCACACGGTATAATACAGATATGAATACTGCAATGATTTACATCCTTATTATGAATGTCATCGGCTTCTGCCTGATGGGGCTGGACAAGCATCGCGCCCGCACACGGCAGTGGCGCGTGCCGGAGAAGATCCTGTTTGGCGCGGCTCTGCTGGGCGGCAGTGCCGGTGCGTGGGCTGGTATGTACGTGTTCCATCACAAGACGCGCCACTGGTATTTTGTAGTGGGCATACCGCTGATCCTTGCGGCCCAGCTGGCGCTGGCTGTTTATTTTACGCGCTGAACCAGGCAGGGGAGGTGTCCCGCCGTGTCATTTTTTACCGCGCTGTTCTCCGGGCACAAAAAGTCTGCCGCTCTGCTGACGCCGCCTGACGGCATGCGGGAGACGGATATTGCGCTGGAAAGCAGTACCTGCACCGGAGAGACGGTCATCGGCTTTCGCAGCAAAGCGGACGGTCATCTGCTGAACGCCGTTGTCGTGCGCAGCCGTGCGGATATTGAGACATTTTACAAAAGCTACGGCTTTGTGTACGCAGGCAAATTTGATAAATAATCCACAAACTACGCTTGATATTTTATTAACTTTATGAAATATATTGCCTTGCCTTCTCTATTCGCACATATATTGCACAGATTTCTGCCATTTCGCACGTTTTCTTTGCAAAGCGCAAAATGGGTGCTATAATAGCAGTGTAAGTGCTAAGCAGCTATGTGCTGCATAAATACTGGAGGAGTATCAGACAATGTCCATTTTCGAAAATTTTGAGAAGAAGCTGCAGGCTGAGCCGAAGTCCATCGTCTTTACCGAGGGTACCGACGCCCGTATTCTGTCCGCTGCAAGCCGTCTGCTGGCAGGCAAGACCCTGAAGGTCATCCTGCTGGGCGAGGTCGAAGCCGTCAAGAAGGCCACTGCTGACGGCAGCTTTGACATCACCGGTGCCGAGATCATCGACCCTGCCAACTACGAGGGCTTTGATGAGATGGTCGCCAAGATGGTCGAGCTGCGCAAGGGCAAGATGACCGATGAGCAGTGCCGTGCCGCTCTGTCCAAGGGCAATTACTTCGGCACCATGCTGGTCAAGCAGGGCAAGGCTGACTGCCTGCTGGGCGGCGCAACCTACTCCACCGCTGACACCGTCCGCCCGGCTCTGCAGCTGATCAAGTGCAAGCCCGGCATCAAGTCTGTCAGCTCCTGCTTCATCCTGACCCGCGGCGAGGAGAGCATCGCCATGGGCGACTGTGCCATCAACATCGATCCCTCCGAGGACGAAATCGTCGAGTCCACCGTCGAGACCGCTCACACCGCAGAGATTTTCGGCATCGACCCCCGTGTTGCACTGCTGTCCTACTCCACCAAGGGTTCCGGCAAGGGCGAGACCGTCGACAAGATGCGCAACGCTACCGCCCGCGTTCAGGAGGCTCACCCTGAGCTGAAGGTCGACGGTGAGCTGCAGTTTGACGCTGCCGTTGCTCCCGAGGTCGGCCAGCTGAAGGCTCCCGGCTCCAAGGTCGCCGGCTATGCCAACACCTTCATCTTCCCCAACATCAACGCCGGCAACATCGGCTACAAGATTGCCCAGCGCTTGGGCGGCTTTGAAGCCTACGGCCCCATTCTCCAGGGCCTGAACGCCCCCATCAACGACCTGTCCCGCGGCTGCAATGCCGAGGAGGTCTACAAGATGGCCCTGATCACCGCTGCGCTGATCTGAGTTAAAATCCCTACATAAAAAGCAACTGCCGCCCGCGATATACAAAACGGGCGGCAGTTTTTTGTGTGGCAGGGGGCGCATATAGAATGCACTCCCTGCGGAAATTGCAATTTTCTTGTGATATAAACTAAATTTTCTGCGTGTAGGGTTCGATGCTTGCATCCGCCCCTACAAAAAAATGTCCGCTGCAATTTTTACCGCAGCGGACATTTTTTTATGAACTACCAATCAATAGTGCAGCTTTTCCGCATCCAGCCCCTCCAGCACGGGTAGCATGGCGGCGGCCTCGGCGCGGGCGGCAATGGGGTCCATCATCAGGTAGTTGCCGCACTCGACGGCGGATGCTCCGGGAATCTCTCCCTCGTACTCCGCCATCCAGGCAAAGGCGCCGCGGGTCAGGTCAAGCGCCTCGGCTGGCGTCAGGCCGGTGGTCAGCAGGTAAAAGCCGGTCAAACAGCCCATGGGGCCGACATAGACAACGCCCCTGCTGTACTTGCTGTTGCGCGCATAGGTTGCGAACAGATGCTCCAGCGTGTGAGCCGCGGCGGGGGAAAGATAGCTGCCCTTGTTGGGCTGCTTCATGCGGATGTCCCAGGTCAAAATCTCGCCGTCAGCACCGTCCTGGCGGGACAGGTACATACCCGGCAGCAGCCTGGTGTGGTCAACGCAGAAGCTCGCGATACGTTCCATCGTGGTCCGCCTCACTTCGCCATCGCCTGCACAACACCGCGGGCGCAGTCCATGGAAATCGTCATGCCGTCCTTCAGCGTGCGGGTGGCATTGGTAGCACCAACGATAACGGCCTTATCCAGCGTCAGGCCGACAATGGCGGAATGGCTGTTCGTACCGGCCTCCTCGGTGATGATACCGGCAGCCTCACGCATGAAAGGCAGCGTGTCGTTGGTGGTGAAGGGTACGACCAAAATCTGGCCGGGTTTGAACTTCTTGGCAGCCTCGGTGGCGTTGCGGCACACGCAGACCTCACCCTTGGCGTTGTGGTTGCCGATGCCGACACCGGCAAGCAGGGAATCGCCGACCATGTGGACCTTAATCATGTTGGTGGTGCCGGAGATGCCGACGGGAACACCGGCGGTGACGACGACGAGGTCGCCGTCCTGCACAAGGCCCGCGCTCTTGGCCTTCGCAACCGACATACTGATGAGCTCATCCGTGGAGGTCGCGTAGTCCATCAGCAACGGGGTAACGCCGCGGTAGACGTTCAGCTGGCAGCGGGTAGTTTCATCCAGCACACAGGCGATAATTTGGGTGTCAGGACGGAAGCGGCTCAACAGGCGGGCGGTCTCACCGCTCTTGGAAGCCGTGATGATGGCGGAAGCGCCGATGTCTGTAGCGGTGGTGCAGGCGGCATGGCCGACGGCAGCGCTGATGTTCAGGCGGCTGTTGTCCGTACCGGAGTGGTGGACCAGACTGTCAAAGCTGGAGTCTGCCTCGGTGGTCTCGGCAATCGTAGCCATGGCCTTCAGTGCCTCGACGGGGTACTTGCCCGCGGCGGTTTCGCCGGAGAGCATGACCGCACCGGTGCCGTCGTAGATGGCGTTGGCCACGTCGGTGATCTCGGCACGGGTCGGGCGGGGGTTGACGATCATGGAATCCAGCATCTGGGTAGCGGTAATGCAGATCTTACCGGCGCTCATGGCGCGGTCAATCAGGTGCTTCTGGATGGCCGGGATCTCGGCAAAGTCGATCTCAACGCCCATATCGCCGCGGGCAACCATGATGCCGTCGGCCACGGTCAGAATCTCGTCGATGTTGTCGATGCCCTCCTGGTTCTCGATCTTCGCGATGATGCGGATCTTGGAGTTGTGCTCGTCCAGGATGTGGCGGATATCCATAATGTCCTGCGCGTTGCGGGCAAAGCTGGCGGAGATCAGGTCAAAGCCCTGCTCGACACCAAACAGAATATCGCTCGTGTCGCGCTGGCTCATATACGGCATGGACAGATGCACGCCGGGAACGTTGACACCCTTCTTGGTCTTGATGATGCCGTCATTGCAGACCGTGCAGGCAATGTCGGTGTCGCCGACCTCGTCAATGCGCAGCTCGATCAGGCCGTCGTCCAGCATGATCCGGCCACCGGGCTTGACGTCGTGGGGCAGCTCTTTGTAAGTGACGGAGCAGATTTCGTTCGTGCCCTCTACGCTGCGGGAGGTCAGGGTGAACTTCTGGCCGGTGGTCAGCTTCTCCACACCGTTCTTGAACTCACCCAGACGAATCTCGGGACCCTTGGTGTCCAGCATACAGGCAATGGGCAGGTCCAGCTCCTTGGACAGTGCGCGTACCTTGTCAAAGCGGCCCTTGTGCTCCTCGTAGTCGCCATGAGAAAAGTTGAAACGCGCGACGTTCATGCCGTTCTCCATCAGCTGGCGCAGAATGCCCGGCTTATCGGTGGACGGACCCATAGTACAGACGATTTTGGTTTTACGCATAAAGCTTATCCTCCGTTTTACATTTCTACCTATTTATATACTTTAGCAAACCTCAGCGGTATTATACTACAAGTCCGCCGTGGGAGACAAGAGGGAAACGGCTTTCGTCTGAAAAAAACCGCACAAAAATTGTTCTCTTGCTGCCCGTTAATTTTTACACAATTTCAGCTTGTTCCGTGCAAATTCTGCCACAGCCCGGGTACAGCCCGACTTATAAGTCACCGGCGTTCTTCTGTGCCCGGCGGGTCCGATTTGCAAGCATGGATTGCATGTTTACTTTTTGCGGTGTTTACGGTATAATAAAGCCATGAATAGTCCTTTACCACTTACTATACAGGAGAAGCATCATGGCAAAACGTGTATTTCTGATTGTGCTCGACAGCTTCGGCGTCGGAGCAGAGCCGGACGCGCCCCTTTTCGGCGATGTCGGCACCAACACACTGGGGGCCATTGCAGGGCATCCCAATTTCAGGGGTGATAACCTTGCCAGGCTCGGCATGTTCAATCTGGACGGCGTGACCTGCGGCACCCCCGCAGCCGCCCCCATCGGCAGCTATGCCCGCCTGCGTGAAGCCAGTGCCGGCAAGGATACTACCATCGGTCACTGGGAAATCGCGGGTCTGCTGAGTGCCGAACCGCTGCCCACCTTCCCGGACGGTTTCCCGCAGGAGCTGCTGGATGCGTTCACCGCCAAAACCGGCTATAAGGTTCTGTGCAACAAGCCCTATTCCGGCACCGACGTCATCCGCGACTACGGCGAGGAGCACATGAAAACCGGTGCACTCATCGTCTACACCTCCGCCGACAGTGTGTTCCAGATCGCTGCGAACGAGGCCATTGTCCCTGTGGAAAAGCTGTACGAGATCTGCGCACAGGCGCGGGAGCTGCTGACCGGCAAATACGGCGTGGGCCGCGTCATTGCCCGGCCGTTCGTGGGCGACTGCGCCGCCAACTTCACCCGCACGCCGCGCCGCCATGACTACAGTCTTGTCCCGCCGCACGACACGATGCTCGACGCCATCCTGGCCGCGGGCAAGCAGACCATCGGTGTCGGCAAGATCCACGACATCTTTGCGGGCAAGGGCATCGGCGAGACTATCCGCACCTCCGGCAACACCGAGGGTCTGCAGGTCACGCTGGAGCTGGCGGACCGCGATTTTGAGGGTCTGGCCTTCGTCAACCTCGTCGACTTTGATATGCTCTACGGCCACCGCCGCAACATTGCGGGCTATGCCGCCGCCGCTGCCGAGTTCAACGACTGGCTGCCCGGCTTTATGGCAAAAATGCGCCCGGGTGACATCCTGATGGTCACGGCGGATCATGGCTGCGACCCCAGCTACACCAAGACCACCGACCACACCCGTGAGCACGTGCCGTTCCTGATTTACGGCGACGAGGTCAAACCCGGCGTCAACCTGCACACCCGCTACAGCTTCGCCACGATTGCCGACACTGTCTGCAAGGCGCTGGGCGTTGACTACTGCCCGGCGGGCTGCGGTGTTTATGATGAAATTGCCCGCTAAGGTGGGCGTTCTTGTGCTGGACCTGCTGGCCGCAGTGCTGGTCCTCTATTCGGTTTCGCTGATTTTTCTGTCCAACTTCAACATGGGCAACCTGATGGTCTGGCTGCTGACGGCCTGCGTGGCCGGGTACGCCGTGTTCCGCCGCCCGCTCAGCCTGTGGTTTTCCGCGGGCGCAGGACGGGTTGTTTTCTGGGTGCTGGCCGTTCTGGCCGGGGTGTATCTGGCGCTGATCGCCTTTGTGTCGGTCAGCGGCTATATGAACCCGCCCACGGGGGACGAAAGGGTCATCATCGTGCTGGGGGCCGGGCTGCATAAGGATAAGCCCAGCAAGCTACTGCAATGCCGCCTGAATAAGGCGTATGACTACGCCGCAGCCCACCCGGACACACTGGTCATCACCAGCGGCGGGCAGGGCCGCGACGAATGGCTGCCCGAGGGCGACGCCATGCGGGACTACCTGATTGCCAAAGGACTGCCTGCGGACCGCGTGCTTGCCGAATCCGGCTCGACCTCCACCGAGGAAAACTTTGCCTTCTCACTGACCATCCTGCGGGAGCATGGCTTTGATGAGACAACGCCCATCGTCTACGTTTCCAATGCGTTCCACTGCTACCGCGCCGGGAAATACGCCGCCCTGGCGGGCTTCACCACCGCCACGGCGCTGCCCGCTGCAACGCCGCTGCGCAGTGTGCTGCCATGCTATCTGCGGGAGGCACTGGCACTGCTCTACTACTGGGTATTCAAAACGTCCGCCAGCGGACCGATGCATACGATGGTCGGCCTGCTGGAGCTGAATAAAAATTTCTTTTATAAATAGGAGGGGACTGCCATGCAGATCCGCTATTACAAGGAGTACAGCCGGTTTCTGAACCGTTTTATGGAGTTTAAGGTCTACGGCCATGCCGGACGCCCCATCGTCATTTTCCCGTGCCAGAGCGGCCGCTTCTTCGACTGGGAGGACCGTAATATGTGCAACGCGGCGGCCCCCTGGATCGACAGCGGCAAGCTGCAGATCTTCACCGTCGACAGCATCGACCCCGAAAGCTGGGACAATAATGGCCCCGAGCGCCCGCGCATCGAGATGCAGGAGCGCTGGTACAACTATATCTGTGAGGAGTTCGTCCCCCGTCTGCTGGAGATCAACCGCGAGCAGGGCGAGGACCACACAGGCTGCATCCTGACCGGCGGTGCCAGCATGGGCGGCGGCCACGCCGTCAACTTCTACCTGCGCCGCCCCGACATCTTCAACGGCACGATTGCCCTGAGTGGCCTGTACTCCTCCGGCATGTTCTTCGGCAGCTACATGGACGACCTTGTCTACCGCAATTCTCCCTGCGATTACATGCGCAACTTCCCGACGACTCACCCCTACATGAAGCTGTTTGAGAAGGCCGACAAGTTCATTATGTGCTGCGGCCAGGGCGCGTGGGAAGCTGACCTGCTGGCCTCCACGAAGGAGCTGCAGGCCATTCTCGAGAGCAAGGGCATCCATCCCATCGTGGACATCTGGGGCCAGGATGTCTCCCACGACTGGTACTGGTGGGAGAAGCAGTGGGTCTACTTCCTGCAGATGACCCTGGGCGACGCATAACGAATACAGTAAGGAACACGATTCTATGGATTTTTGGCACGATGCAGCGGCGCAAAAGCGCTGGCTGCGCCGCTTTGCGCTGCTGACGGGCGTGCTGCTGCTGCCCGTGCTGGTGCTGGCGGTCTTTGCGCGCCCCTCGGCAGATGACTTCATCTACGCCGCCCGCACCCATGCCGTGGTGCAGCAGTACGGCCTTGACCTGCCGCGTCTGCTGCGGGCCGCGTGGGACACCAACGTCTACTACTATGAGAACTGGCAGGGACTCTACGTTTCCGGCTTTACGCTGGCGTTTCAGCCCGCCATCTTCGGCAACAAATATTATGGTGCCACGCTGGCCTGCGTGCTGCTGCCGCTGTTTTTCTGCCTGTATGGGCTGGCACGGTGCGTGGTGCTGCGTCTGGACCCGGCGCAAAGGCGTCTGCCCTGGGCACTGGCGCTGCTGCTGACCTTCGCCTTTATCGAAGGCATGCCCGCCCCCGTGGAGGGATTGTACTGGTTCAACGGTGCCATGAACTACCTGCCGTACTTTTCGCTGGCCGTGCTGAACGCCGGGCTGGCGTTTGCGCTCTGCTTTGCCGATAAGCTGCCGACCCGCTGCAAATTTTTCTATGCGGCAGCGGGCTGTGTGTGCAGTCTTGTCATCGGCGGCGGGCATCAGGTGGCCGGGCTGCTGAACGTGCTGGTCCTGCTGTTGGCCGCAGCGCTCTGCGCTGTGCACCGCCGTAATTTCTGGCAGGCTCCCGCGCTTGCCGCGGCCATGGCGGGGCTACTTTTGAATGTGTTGGCCCCCGGCACGCAGGTGCGTACTGCAGGCTTTGCCGGTGCGGGCTTTGCGGAGGCTGTCGTCAAGAGCTTTATCCTCGCCGCCATGGAGTGGATTCGCTGGCTGGATGTGCCGCTGCTCTGTCTGCTGGCACTGCTTGTACTGCCGCTTTTGCATCTAACCCGCAGCGCCGTGCTTTCGGACCGGGTGTTCCGCCATCCGTGGCTCGGCGCGGCGGTCACCTTCGTGCTGATGTGGGCTATGATCTTTCTGCCGTCCTACACAATGGGCGGCATCGGTGCCGGGCGGCTTTTGAACGTTGTCTGGATGACCTTTGTGCTGGGTCTGGCTACCACCGAGTTTTTGCTGCTCGGCTGGCTTGAGCGCGTGCGCGGCGTTTCTCTGCATGGTGCAGAGCAGTTCTGCCGCCACCAGGTCCGCCGTCTGCCGCTGCTTGCCGCCGCTATGCTCTTCTGCATGGCCTGCATCGGCAGCCACACCGTAAAGGAGGGCCAGGACAGCTACTTCGCCACCAGTCTCGAGGCCGCCTATGAGTTGGCCAATGGCAGCGCCAGGCGCTACGCCGACGCCCTCGACGCGCGGGAGGCACTGCTGAACGACGCCGCCCAGCCGGATGTTTCCATCCGCCCGCTGAACGATGACGAACGCCCGTGGCTGCTGTTTTATACCGATGTCGCGCCCGGCCCCGATATGTGGGGGCTGACGCCGTACTTTGGCAAGCAGTCTGTCACAATTTCGGATTTTGAATGACACAAACCCCTGCCGTGCCGCAGGGGTTTTGCATAAATGCAATTCCTATTGAGCGGGTAGGAAACCACACCTGCCATACTGATTCTATAAAGGGGCTTCCGCATGATTTACCTTGACTATACCGCCAACACCCCGGCAGACCCCGACGTTCTGGACGCATACCTTGCGGCGGAGCGCCGTTATATTGCCAACCCCAACTCTACCCACATTGCCGGGCAGGAGGCCCGCGCCGAGATGGAGCGGGTGACCCAATCCATTGCGCAGCACCTTGGCGTGCAGCCTGCCGAGATCATCTACACCTCGGGCGCGAGCGAGGCGAACAACCTTGCCCTCAAGGGCATTGCCCATGCGTCGCGGCACATCGGCAAGCACATCATCTCCACCCAGCTGGAGCACTCCTCGGTGGGCGCGTCGCTGTCGGCTTTGCAGCAGCAGGGGTACGAGATCGACCTGCTGGACATTGGCCGCGACGGCAGGGTAGACCTGGACCAGCTGCGGGAGCTGATGCGCGACGATACGATCCTGGTCGCCGTCTGCGCTGTGGACAGTGAGCTTGGCACGATCCAGCCCATCCGGGAGATTGCCGGAATCGTCAAGCCGTACCCCGGCTGTCGCCTGCACGTGGACGCCACCCAAGCCGTCGGCAAGACCGACCTCTGGCTTGACGGCGTCGATACGATGAGTTTCACTGCCCACAAGTTCTACGGCCCCAACGGCATCGGCGCGCTGTACAAGCGCCGCGGCCTCGTCATTGAGCCGCAGATTTCCGGCGGTGCCAGCACCACGATCTACCGCAGCGGCACGCCGACGCTGGGTCTTGCCGTCAGCCTGGACGCCGCACTGACCAAAGCACTGGCCGGGCAGGACGCCCGCAACGCCCATGTGCAAAGGCTGCATGACCGCCTGCTGGCAGGCTTGCAGCAATACAGCCTTGTGCGCGTCAACAGCCCCGCGCATGCTGTGCCGCATATCGTCAATGTCAGCGTGACCGGCGTCAAGGGCACGCGGTTTCAGCAGGCGCTGAGCGAACAGGGCGTCTGCGTGTCGGTCAAATCGGCCTGCTCGTCGGACGGTCTGCCGTCCAAGGCCGTGTTCGCCGTCAGCCGGGATCGCCGCAACGCGCTGTCCAGCTGGCGCATCAGCATCAGCCACCTGACCACCGACGCGGAGATCGACGGCTTCCTGCAAGCCTTTGACACCTGCTACAAAACCCTGACGAATAAGGAGAATTGACCCTTGGAACGCCAATTAGAGACCTATCAAAAAATCGAGCGCAGCATTATCAAAAAATTCCGCAAGCAGCTTTGGACGCCCTTCATCGTGGCCGTCAAGCGGTACGAGCTGATTCAGGCCGGGGACAAGATTGCCGTCTGCATTTCCGGCGGCAAGGATTCGATGCTTATGGCCAAGCTCCTGCAGGAATTGCAGCGCCACAGCGAGGTTCCGTTTGAGCTCGTCTACCTCGTCATGGACCCCGGCTATAATGAAATCAACCGCCAGAAGATCGAGAGCAACGCCGCGCTGCTGCACATTCCCATCACAGTATTTGAGACGAACATCTTTGATGTCGCCAACAACAGTGATAAGTCACCCTGCTACCTCTGCGCCCGCATGCGCCGCGGCCATCTGTACAAGAAAGCGCAGGAGCTTGGCTGCAACAAAATCGCGCTGGGACATCATTTTAATGATGTCATCGAGACGACAGTCATGAGCATGTTCTACGGCTCCCAGCTGCAGGCCATGCCGCCGAAGCTGCACAGCACGAACTTCCCGGGCATGACGCTGATTCGCCCGATGTACTGCATCCGCGAGGATGACATTATCGCGTGGCGCCGCTACAATGAGCTGGAATTTATCCAGTGCGCCTGCCGTTTTACCGAGGCCTGCACGATTTGCGATAACGGCGGAGGCGGCTCCAAGCGTCAGGAGGTCAAGGTCCTGCTGCGCCGCCTGATGCGCGACAATCCGAACATCGAAAACAGCATCTTCCGCAGCATCCACGCTGTGTCGCTCGACACAATGCCCGGCTACAAGTCCGAGGGTGTGGAGCATTCGTTCCTGGAGCGGTTTGACAGGGTCGAGGAAGAACTGAAAACAAAAAAGGCTTCCCCCGAGGGGGAAGCCGTCCGCGAAGCGGACTGATGAGGGCGGAGCTGCTGCGGCAGCCAGTTTACCGGGCAGCTTCGGCAGCTTGCCCCACATCCGGTCTCGCTGCGCTCGTCCACCTTCCCCCACGGGGGAAGGCTTTTTTATTATCCTCACCACTGCCGCCGGTATTCCCCCGGCGTCGTGCCCTCTACTTTTTTAAATAAGCGGGAAAAATAATTTGCGTCGTTCAGCCCGCATTCCTGCGCAACGTTCTCCACGCTTTTGTCCGTGAACCGCAGCAGCCGCTTGGCCTGCGTAATGCGCAGCTGCGTCAGGTAGCTCGTCACCGAAAGCCCGAACTGCTCCTTGAACACTCGCGTCAGGTAAAACTTATTGATGTAAAACCGCTCGGCCAGCGCGTCCAGCGTGATCTTCTCGGCAAAATGCAGGTCAAGATAGTCCTTGATCTCCTGCACATTCTGTCGCTTTGTGCCCGCAGTGCGCACAATTTCGGGGTGCCAGCTCTCCTGCATCAGAAGGGTCAGCAGGGCAAACAGTCCCTCGCAGATCTGCATATCCCGCACGTAATTGTCAGAGGCCGCCAGCGTGTACAGTGCTTCGAGACGGCGGGTGTAGGGTGCGGTATTTTCCGGGTGAAAGCTCGGCTGGCCGCCGCGCTCACGGTATTTTTTGTAGATGGCTGCCATATTCGGGCCGTAAAAGTGCGCCCACCGCAGCTGCCACAGGTCGTCGCCCGTATAATGGCGATAGGGGCGGCGGCAGTCGAGAAACACACAGTCCCCGGCGCTTAGCACGCGGGTCTCGCCCTCATATTCCAGCGTGCCGCTGCCGCTTTCGACCACAAAAAACAGGTAGGAGGCCAGCCCCTGCCGGGTGCTGGCATGGGGGCTGCGTGCCTGCAGCTGCCCGACCTCCTGAAGATGCACAAGGTTCGATTTTGCAAACGCCGACGGCGTGTAGATCATGCGCCGGGCGTGCACAAGCTCACCGTCAAACAGCGGGGTATCCATCCGCGTCACCTCCCGGAACCCAGTATACCAAAAAAGTCAATATAATGCTAGTCTTTTGCAAGATTCCCACTGCCCAAGCACAAAATAATGCGGTACAATAACAAACAAGATACGAAAATCCGCGCAGTACGCTGCGCAAGATACAGATGAAAGGGTAGTAACCTATGAAAAAAGCACTCATCACCGGCATCACCGGCCAGGACGGCAGCTATCTGGCTGAGTTCCTGCTGGAAAAGGGCTACGACGTCCACGGCGTCATCCGCCGCTCCTCCGTCGATTACCGCGAGCGCATCGCCCATCTGGAGGGTCACCCACACTTCCACCTGCACTACGGCGATCTGAGCGACTCCATGAGCATCCTCTCCGTCGTCAGCACCGTGCGGCCCGACGAGATCTACAACCTCGCCGCCCAGAGCCATGTGCAGGTCAGTTTTGATGTGCCGGAGTTCACCGCCGACGTCGATGCCACCGGCGTGCTGCGCGTGCTGGAGGCTGTGCGCCTGTCCGGCCTCAAGGACACCTGCCGCATCTATCAGGCATCTACATCCGAGCTGTACGGCAAGGTCGAGGAGGTTCCCCAGAACGAGAACACACCGTTCCACCCCTACAGCCCCTACGCCGTCGCCAAGCAGTACGGCTTCTGGATTGTGAAGGAGTACCGCGAGGCGTACAATATGTTCTGTTGCTCGGGCATCCTGTTCAACCACGAGTCCGAGCGCCGCGGCGAGACCTTCGTCACCCGCAAGATCACGCTGGCTGCTGCCCGCATTGCGCAGGGCAAGCAGGATAAGCTGTATCTGGGCAACCTGTCCAGCCTGCGCGACTGGGGCTATGCCAGGGACTACGTCGAGTGCATGTGGCTGATTTTGCAGAACGACAAGCCCGAGGACTTCGTCATCGCCACCGGTGAGCAGCACTCCGTCCGCGAGTTCTGCCAGCTGGCCTTCCACGATGTGGGCATCGAGCTGGAATTTGTCGGCGAGGGCATGAACGAGAAGGGCATCGACAAGGCCACGGGCAAGACGGTCATCGAGGTCAGCCCCGACTTCTACCGCCCGACGGACGTCGTCAACCTCTGGGGTGACCCGTCCAAAGCAAAGCGCGAGCTGGGCTGGAACCCGACCAAGACCACGTTTGAGCAGCTCGTCAAGATCATGGTCGATCACGACATGAAGAAGGTTGCCGTCGAGCGCGCTGAGGAGCACATCAAGACGAACCTGGCTGAGTATCTCGAAAAGGGCGTTATCAAATAATGTATTCAAAAGAGGGTAACTTATTATGATGGACAAAAATGCAAAAATCTACGTTGCCGGGCACCGCGGCATGGTGGGCAGCGCCATCGTGCGTGAGCTGCAGCGCCAGGGCTACAACAATATCATCACCCGCACCCACAAGGAGCTTGACCTCTGCCGTCAGGAAAATGTCGAAAAGTTCTTTGCCGAGGAAAAGCCCGAGTACGTATTCCTTGCCGCGGCCAAGGTCGGCGGCATCGTCGCCAATCAGGAGGCGCTGGCCGATTTCATGTGGTTCAACATGACGCTCGAGATGAACGTCATCCACTCTGCCTGGCAGAACGGCTGCAAGAAGCTGGAGTTCCTCGGCTCGTCCTGCATCTATCCGCGCATGGCTCCGCAGCCGATGAAGGAAAGCTGCCTGCTGACTTCCGAACTGGAAAAGACGAACGAGGCTTACGCCCTCGCCAAAATCAGCGGCCTCAAATACTGCGAGTTCCTGAACCGCCAGTACGGCACGGACTATATCTCGGTCATGCCCACGAACCTGTACGGCCCCAACGATAACTACCACCCGACCCACAGCCATGTGGTTCCCGCACTGATCCGCCGCTTCCATGAGGCGAAGGTCAACGGCGTCGAGAGCGTCACCTGCTGGGGCGACGGCAGCCCGCTGCGCGAGTTTTTGTATGTGGATGATCTGGCGAACCTCTGCGTGTTCCTGATGAACCACTACTCCGGCAACGAGACGGTCAACGCGGGTACCGGTAAGGAGCTGACCATCAAAGAATTGACCGAGCTGGTTGCCAAGGTCGTGGGCTACACTGGCAAGATCGAGTGGGACGCCTCCAAACCCAACGGCACGCCCCGCAAGCTGCTGGACGTCTCCAAGGCGACGAACCTCGGCTGGACCTACAAGACCGAGCTGGAGGACGGCCTGCGCCTGTCCTATGAGGACTTTCTGAACAACCCGATGCGCGCCGAGCGCTGAAAGGAAACGCTATGAATATCATCCTGCTGTCCGGCGGCTCCGGCAAGCGCCTGTGGCCGCTGTCGAACGACATTCGTTCCAAGCAGTTCATCAAAATCTTCAAGACCGCCGACGGGTACGAGTCGATGGTCCAGCGCGTCTACCGCCAGATCAAGGAGGTCGACGCCGACGCCAGCGTGACGATTGCCACCAGCAAGACGCAGGTATCGTCCATTCACAACCAGCTGGACAATTCGGTGGGCGTCTGCGTCGAGCCGTGCCGCCGTGATACCTTCCCGGCCATCGCACTGGCGACAGCCTACCTGCACGACGTCAAGGGCGTCGGCCTTGATGAGGCTGTCGTCGTCTGCCCGGTAGACCCCTATGTCAACAATGACTATTTCGCCGCGCTGAAAACGCTGTCCGAGCTGGCCGGGCAGGGGAACGCGAACCTCTCCCTGATGGGCATTGAGCCGACCTACCCGAGCGAAAAGTACGGCTACATTATCCCGCAGAGTGCCGACGCCGTCAGCCCGGTCAAAACGTTTAAAGAGAAGCCCGACGCCGCCACCGCCGAAAAGTACATTGCCCAGGGTGCGCTCTGGAACGGCGGTGTGTTTGCCTACAAACTGCGCTACGTACTGGACAAGGCCCACGAACTGATCGATTTCACCGATTACAAGGACCTGTTCGATAAGTACGAGACGCTGAAAAAAATCAGCTTCGATTACGCCGTTGTCGAGAATGAGTCCCAAATTCAGGTAATGCGCTTTGCGGGCCAGTGGAAGGATATGGGCACCTGGAACACCCTGACCGAGGCCATGGAGGAGCCGAGCATCGGCAAGGCCATGCTGAACGACACCTGCCAGAACGTCCATGTACTGAACGAGCTGGACGTGCCCGTGCTCTGCATGGGGCTGAAGGACGTCGTCGTCTCGGCCAGCCCGGAGGGCATTTTGGTCTCTGACAAGGAGCAGTCCAGCTACATCAAGCCGTATGTGGACAGCATCCATCAGCAGATCATGTTTGCCGAAAAGTCCTGGGGTTCCTTCCGCGTGCTCGACGTCGAGGACGCGAGCATGACCATCAAGATCACGCTCACCCCCGGCCACGGCATGAACTACCACAGCCACGAGAACCGCGACGAGGTCTGGACCGTCATCTCCGGTACCGGCCATGCGATTCTGGACGGCGTGCGCCGCGACGTGAAGCCAGGAGACATCCTGACGATGCCCGCCGGCTGCCGCCACACAGTCTTTGCCGACAGTGAGCTGAAAATCATCGAGGTTCAGCTCGGTCCGGCCATCAGCGTGGAGGATAAGCAGAAGTATCCGCTGCCGCAGGCTTGACAGCCGGCGCAAACCGCGCTATACTAAATAAGTATTCGCAAAAACACAGCGACGGAGAAAGTACGCACAAGTTGCTTTAGGCAAGAGAGGGCGGTCACCGGCTGCAAGCCGCCTGTAAAGCGCTTATGCGGAAGTTCGCTCCCGAGTGGTGCGCGGGAAAGGCCAAGGCCGAGTAGTGCGCAACGGCTCTGCACCGTTACCGGCAGCAAAGAGTGCCGCGCTTTACAACGCGGAACACGGGTGGTACCGCGGAGAATTGTATTTTGCAAGGCTTCGTCCCTGATTCAACACAGGGACGAAGCCTTTTTGTTTGCTCCGGCCCTACTTCAAGCAGAGGTGTACTATGGAAGAAAAAATCAAGGAGCTGCGCGCCGCCATTGAGCAGGCCAGCGCAGACGTCACCGACAAAGCCCGGCTTTCTGACTTCTGGCAGAAATACCTGAGCAAGAACGGCGAGGTCGCGGGCCTGACCAAGAGTCTGCGCGATGTCCCCAAGGAGGACCGTCCCGCCGTCGGCAAGACCATCAATGAGTTCAAGCAGTGGGCCGAGGCACAGTATCAGGCCCTGTCCGAGCAGGTCGAAAAGGCCGCGCTCGAGGCCCGCAACGCCGCCGAGACCGTCGACATCACGATGCCCGCCAAGATTCGCCAAACCGGCAGCCTGCACCCGATCACCCTCGTCAAGAATGAGATTATCGACGTGTTCGCCGGTATGGGCTTTGAGATTTACGAGGGCCCCGAGATCGAGGACGACGACCACAACTTTACCCGCCTGAACGTGCCGAAGAACCATCCCGCCCGCGACATGCAGGATACGTTCTACGTCGCAGACGACATTGTGCTGCGCACCCAGACCAGCGGCGGCCAGATCCGCGTCATGGACATGGAAAAGCCCCCCATCAAGGTGCTGGCCCCGGGCCGCGTGTTCCGTTCCGACTCCGACGCGACCCACTCCCCGATGTTCCACCAGATGGAAGGCCTCGTCGTTGACAAGGGCATCACGCTCTGCGACCTGCAGGGAATGCTCGACAAATTCGTCCAGGCGCTGTTCGGTGCGGACGTCAAGACCCGCCTGCGTCCGTCTTACTTCCCGTTCACCGAGCCGAGCGTCGAGGTCGACGTTTCCTGCTTCGAGTGCGGCGGCAAGGGCTGCCCTCTGTGCAAGCACACCGGTTGGATCGAGGTTCTCGGCGCCGGTGTCGTCCACCACAGCGTACTGGAAAACTGCGGCATTGACCCCAACGTCTACTCCGGCTTCGCATTCGGCATCGGCATTGAACGTATTGCCATGCTCAAGTACGGCATCAACAACATCGGTCTGATGTTTGAAAACGATCTGCGCTTCTTGAAGCAGTTCGAGGATTGACAGGGGAGGAGTACAGAGTATGAAAGTACCATTCAGCTGGTTGAAGCAATATGTTGACATCGACGTCACCGCGCAGGAGCTTGAGGACAAGCTCTTTGGCTGCGGCTTTGAGGTCGAGGAACTGATCGACCTCGGCGGCGAGATTTCCAAGGTCGTTGTCGGTGTTGTGACCGAGTGTGTCCCGCAGGAGGGCACCCATCTGCACATCTGCAAGGTTGACTGCGGCGAGTACGGCCACGACATCCAGATTTCCACCGGCGCACCCAACGTCTACGCCGGTATGCACACCGCCGCCGCACTCGACGGCTCCACGCTGCCCGGCGGCGTAAAAATCAAGGCGAAGCCCCTGATGGGCGTCGAGTCCAACGGTATGCTGTGCAGCGGTGAGGAGCTGGGCCTGAACGAGGATCTGTACCCCGGTGCCGAGGTCTACGGCCTGCTCGATTTGCCGAAGGACACTGTCCCCGGCACGCCCATTCAGCAGGTCGTCGGCCTTGACGACTACATTTTTGATATTTCCATCACGGCCAACCGCGCCGACTGCCAGAGTGTGCTCGGCATTGCGCGCGAGGTTGCAGCAGCGCTGAACAAGCCCCTCAAGATGCCCGCCACCGACTACACGGTCAGCGACTATGTTGATCCGCGCCTGTCCATCAGCGTCGAGGCCGAGGATCTCTGTCCGCGCTACATTGGCCATTATGTCCGCAACATCACGCCGGGCGAGTCCCCACGCTGGATGCGCCGTCAGCTGGCCCTGTGCGGTCTGCGCAGCATCTCCAACGTCGTTGACATCACGAACTATGTCATGCTGGAGATTGGCCAGCCCATGCACGCCTTCGACATGGACGCGCTGGAAAGCTGCCAGATCCTCGTCCGCCGCGCCAAAGACGGCGAGAAGATCACAACGCTGGACGAAAAAGAGTTCACCCTGACGCCCAACAACCTCGTCATCTGCGACGGCTCCAAGCCCGTTGCGCTGGCGGGTGTCATGGGCGGCCTGAACAGCGAAATTAAAGATACCACCACCCAGCTGCTGTTTGAGAGCGCCAAGTTCGCCCGCGACAACATCCGCAAGACGGCCCGCGGCCTCGGCCAGAACACCGATGCCTCCAGCCATTACGAGAAGGGTATCTCCGAGTACACCACCGAGCTTGGCATGGCCCGTGCCCTGCACCTGATTCAGGAACTGGGCTGCGGCGAGGTCACCTCTACCCATTTTGACTGTTCCGCCGGTGCCCCGCGTGAGGGCAAGCGTTTCACGGCCAAGGTCAGCGGCATCAATGCCATCCTCGGCATCACTGTGCCCACCGATGTGATTCTAGACATCCTGAACCGCCTGCAGTTCGAGGTCAAACTCGAAGCCGACGGCGACACGATGCAGGTCGTCGCGCCCCGCTGGCGTGAGGACATCGAGGTCGGTGAGCCCGACCTGGCCGAGGAGGCCATCCGCGAGTACGGCTATGAACACATCGTCCCCACCTTCCTGAAAGCTGCCACCGTCACCACCGGCGGCCTGACCGCCGAGCAGAAGGCGCAGGCCAAGGCCAAGCGCACCATGTGTGCCCAGGGCTTCTACGAGGCCGAGACGCTGGCCTTCTACGCCGACGCTGACCTCGACATGCTGCACATTGCCGCTGACGCGCCGGAACGCAAGGTCATCCGTATCCTAAACCCCATTTCCTCCCATCTGACCATCATGCGCCCGCTGCTGGCACCGTCCCTGCTGAATGTCGTCGTCGACAACCTGCGCAAAGGCAACGCCGAGGGTCGTCTGTTCGAGATGTCCAACATCTACATCCCGAAGCAGCTGCCCGTCACCGAACTGCCCGAGGAGCGTCTGCATCTGGGCTTTGCTGCCTGGGGTAGTGAGGAGGACTTCTTCGCAGTCAAGGGTGCTGTCGAGAGCTTCGGCGCTGCGTTCGGCGTCGAGCTGACCGTCGAGCGCGCGACGGACGTTGCCTGGCTGCACCCCGGTATTGCCGCTTATATCCTGTGCAAGGGCGAGCGCGTCGGTGTCTTTGGCAAGCTGGCTAATGATGTGACAAGCGAGCTTAAGCTGCCCAAGGACAGCCGCGCCAACCTGAACATCTATCTGGGCGAGATCGACTGGGTCGCGTTCCACGCACTGGTCCCCGCCGCCATCCACTACCAGCCCATCCCCGAGTTTGCCCCGGTCCAGCGTGATCTGGCGCTCGTCGCCCCCGAGAGCATGGAGTGCGGCACCCTCGTCACCGAGATGCAGCGTGCCTGCAAGCAGCTGACCAAGGTCGAGCTGTTCGACATCTACCGCGGCGAAAAGCTCGGCGCGGACAAGAAGAGCATGGCGTTCAGCCTGTCCTTCCAGCCCGCTGACAAGCCGCTGACCCCCGATGAGATCGACCGTTTCGTCAAGAAAATTCTCGGCAACCTGAAGTTCAAGCTCGGCATCGAGATCCGCGAGTAACCTGTTTTTGCTGTCCGTCCTGCGCCGCACGGTGCGGGACGGATATTTTTTACAGATTTTTGTGTGATATTTCCCTTGTCTTTTTGCCGCGCAGGTCGTATAGTAAAGATAATACTTTGTGTATTATCGAGCATTTTGGCAACGCAGATGCCGTGCCGCAGCCGCCGGAGCGGTGCTTAAGCCGTAAGGCGGGAATTGTGCGGTATTGCCTAAAGATAGTATTGTGTTACAGGAGAATCCATCATGGCAAAGATTCACCGCAGCGATGCACCGCTGCCGCAGGCCCCTTCCGTTCAGGTAAAGGCATCCCATACAGTCACCGAGCTGCCGAAGGTTTCTCCGCAGGAACCTGCGGCCTTCTACGACCAGGACAACGACGAGGACTATCGCCGGCGCGAGACCGCGAAGTGCAAAAAAAAGCGCGGTAATCTGCTGTACACCCTCGCGATGATCGTTTTCGCCGCGATCTTCCTCATCAGCGGCGGCCTGCTGATCAAGCGGTTCCTCGATGACCGCAAGACCGAGAACGAGTTTGCCGACCTGCAGTCGATGATCGATACCGCGGCGACCCCGGCCCCTGCAGGGGAGAATGTCAACCCCAACGGTGCCAGGTTTGCTGCCCTGCGCGACAAGAACAGCGACTTTATCGGCTGGATCTCCATCGACGACACCAATCTGGATTTTCCGGTTATGTACGCGCCGGACAACAAGGATTTCTATCTGCGTCATGACTTCAACAAAGCCTACAGCGTCTACGGCGTACCGTACCTGGACGAGCAAACGACGCTCGGGGCCAACGCCGAGAGCGACAACCTGATCATCTACGGCCACAATATGAAAACCGGCACGATCTTCGGCTGCCTGACCGAGTACCGCAGGGCCGACTACTATCAGGAGCACCCCTTCATTGAGTTTGACACCGTCTACGGGGACGCCAAGTATGAGGTGTTCGGTGCATTCACCATCGATGTCGTCAACGACACCTCGTTTATCTACAACCAGTACATCGACATGGACGAGGACACCTACAACCGCTACGTGGACCAGGTCATCTCCCGCAGCGACGTGGACAGCGGCATCCGCCCTGCCTACGGTGAGCAGCTGCTTACCCTCTCTACCTGCGAGTATTCGTCCGCCAACGGGCGCTATGTCGTCGTAGCGCGTCGGGTCAGTGACTAATTTCCGAAAGTAATTGCATCATGTACTTTAGATTCTTTTGCAAAACGCGCAAAATGTTCACTTGCTTGCAGATTGCACTTGCTATTCTTCCGGGAATGTGCTATGCTAATAAATGCGCGATAACTTTTGATTCGTTCTTATATGGTGTAAGAAACCGGAAAGGGTGAATGCGCGCAGCGGGCAGCCGTAGCCCTTGACGGCTGCCCGCTTTGTCTTTATGACGCGCACATCTGTACAAAATCTGCGTAAAGCTATAGACATTTGTACCCAAATGGCATATACTGTAGAAGTATTTTGCTCTAATCCAATAAAATGGAAAGTATAGTTTCAACGCTGTAACAAAGGGAGGATACCTGTTATGTGTGGAATCGTAGGCTTTACCGGCGCGGCACAGGCCGCCCCCATTCTGCTGGACGGCCTGGCCAAGCTGGAATACCGCGGCTATGACTCTGCCGGTATGGCGGTGCAGAACGCCGCCGGCAAGATCGAGGTCGTCAAGGCCAAGGGCCGCCTAAAGGTCCTGAGCGAGATGACCGACGGCGGCAGCGCCGTGCCCGGCAGCTGCGGCATCGGCCATACCCGCTGGGCGACCCATGGCGAGCCGTCCGTCGTCAACGCACACCCGCATTATTCCCGTGACCAGAAGATTGCCGTCGTACACAACGGAATCATTGAAAACTATCAGGAGATCAAGGAGCGTCTGATCAACAAGGGCTTCAGCTTCGTCTCCCAGACCGACACCGAGGTCGTTGCCCAGCTGCTTGACTACTATTACATGGGCGAGTCCGCAGGCAACGCACTGGACGCCATCACCCGCATGATGCTGCATGTCCGCGGCTCCTACGCGCTGGGCGTGCTCTTTGCCGACGAGCCCGGCGTCATCTACGCAGTGCGCAAGGACAGCCCGCTCATCGTCGGCAAGTGTGAGGACGGTGCCATCATTGCCTCCGACGTTCCTGCGCTGCTCAAGTACACCCGCACGGTCTACTACATTGACAATCTCGAGATTGCCCGCCTGACCCCCGACTCCATCGAGTTCTTCAACATCGACAAGGAGCCCATCACCCGCGAGTCCACCACCATTGAGTGGGACGCCGAGGCCGCGGAGAAGGGCGGCTACGAGCACTTCATGATGAAGGAGATCTACGAGCAGCCCGCCGCTGTCCGCGATACGATCTCCCCGCGCCTCAAGGACGGCCAGATCGACCTGTCCGAGCTGGCCCTTGACGAGGAGGCCATCAGGAATGTCCATCGTCTCTACATCATCGGCTGCGGCTCCGCCTACCATGTCGGCATGGCCGCGCGCTATGTGTTTGAGAGCCTGGCACGCATCCCCGTCGAGGTCGATGTCGCCAGCGAGTTCCGTTACCGCAATCCCGTGCTCGAAAAGGACGCACTCGCTATGGTCATCAGCCAGAGCGGTGAGACCGCCGACACGCTGGCCGCCCTGCGCCTGTGCAAGGAGCGCGGTGTGCGCACCATCGGCATTGTGAACGTCGTCGGCTCCAGCATTGCCCGTGAGGCCGACGCCACAATGTACACCTGGGCCGGCCCGGAAATCTCCGTCGCTACCACCAAAGCCTACAGCACCCAGCTGGCGGCCTGCTACCTGCTGGCTACCGAGTTTGCCCGTGTGCGCGGCACGCTGGCGGACGGCCAGTATGAGCACCTCGTCACCGAGCTGGAGGCTCTGCCCGAGAAGATCGAAAAGACCCTGGCCGACAAGGAGCGTATCCAGTGGTTTGCCAGCAAGTACGCAAACGCCAAGGACGCCTTCTTCATTGGCCGCGGCCTCGACTACGCCGTCGCGCTCGAGGGCAGTTTGAAATTTAAGGAGATCAGCTACATCCACTCCGAGGCGTTCGCCGCGGGCGAGATGAAACACGGGCCGATTTCTCTGGTCGAGAATGGAACGCTGGTCGTCGGCATCCTGACCCAGCCGGACCTGTTTGAAAAGAGCGTTTCCAACATGGTCGAGGTCAAGAGCCGCGGTGCCTTCCTGATGGGCCTGACCACCTACGGGAATTACAGCATCGAGGACACTGCGGGCTTCACGGTCTACGTGCCCAAGACCGACCCGCACTTTGCCACGAGCCTGTCGGTCATTCCGCTGCAGCTGCTGGCCTACTACGTCAGCTGCGCCAAGGGATTGGATGTCGATAAGCCGCGCAATCTGGCCAAGAGCGTGACCGTCGAGTAAGTCGCTTTCGTCCGTTTTACCAAAAATTTACCACAATTTTTATACAATATTAGTCCCATTTGTCTGCCCAAAAGTAGGACAAATGGGGCCTTTTTGTGTTATAATAGCCTATATGGCAATTTTACCGGGCCGTATTGCGCCCGTTTTCAGATAGAAGAACGTATAGTAAGGATGAAATCGATGCAACAGGTCTCAAAACAACTGATAAAAGGGCTTCCGCGCCGCATCGCACTGATGCTGCTGGACTGCGGGCTCATTGTACTTTGCTACTGGCTGGCCGTCATGCTGCGCTTTGACAGCGGCGACGCCTACCGCCGCGTGGAGATACTGCGCGCCATGGCCCCGATGCTCTTATACGTCCTGCCCATTTATATGATCGTGTTCTGGTTCGGCGGACTGTATGAGATCATGTGGGAGTACGCCGGTATGCGCGACCTCGCACGCCTGACCTGCCTTTCCGGGCTGGCGACGGGCATCATCATGCTGTTCGATCTGATCTACCACAGCCGCCCAATCTCCGGCGCGGTGCTGATCTTCGGCGCGGTATTCAACACGGCGGCCATAGCGGGCGTGCGGTTCCTGTGGCGGCTGGTCCTGACGATGCGCAACGCCAAGGCCAACAAGCCGGAAGACAACACGCCATTGCTCATTGTCGGCGCCGGCAACGCCGGTGCGTGGGCCGTCAACCTCTGCAAGACGAAGAACCAGAGCTTCGGCAACCCGGTCTGCATCGTTGACGACGACCTGACCAAAAAGGGCCTGCGCGTGCAGGGCGTACCGGTGCGCGGCACGATTTCCGACATTCCGGAGCTGGTGCGCAAATATCATATTCTCGAGATCGTCATCGCCATCACGACGGTCAAGGGTGACCGTTTGAGCGAGATCATCAACCTCTGCAACTCCACCCACTGCCGCGTGCGGATGATCAGTGACCCGCAGGCTGTTGACGAGAACGGCAATCCTGTGGCAGCGGGCTTCCGTGAGCTGAACACGGCGGACTTCCTCTCCCGCGACGAGATCCAGCTGAACAATGCCCAGATCTCCGAGTACCTGCATGACAAGATCGTTCTCGTCACGGGCGGCGGCGGCTCCATCGGCAGCGAGCTTTGCCGTCAGATCATGCGCTACCAGCCCCGCCGTCTGCTGATTTTTGACATCTACGAGAACTGCGCCTATGAGCTGGAAACCGAGCTGAAAAACAAGTACGGTCCCGAAGCTCCTGTTATCACCCTCATCGGCTCCATCCGCGATAAAGCACGTCTGGACGATGTGTTCGACACCTATCATCCGTCCGTCGTCTTTCACGCGGCGGCGCACAAGCATGTGCCGCTGATGGAGATCAGCCCCGCCGAGGCCGTCAAGAACAACGTCTTTGGCACCAAGAACCTGCTGACCTCCGCCGCCGAGCACGGCGTGGAGCGGTTCGTCCAGCTCTCTACAGACAAGGCTGTCAACCCGACGAACGTCATGGGCTGCACCAAGCGCCTGTGCGAGATGCTGATTCAGACCTTTTCCCGGGCCACGTCGATGACCTGCGTTGCGGTGCGCTTTGGCAACGTGCTGGGCAGCCACGGCAGCGTCATCCCGCTGTTTGAGGAGCAAATCAAGCGCGGCGGCCCTGTGACCATCACGCATCCCGATATTGTCCGCTACTTTATGACCATCACCGAGGCTGCGCAGCTCGTTCTGCAGGCCGGCGGTCTGGCGAAGGGCGGTAGCATCTACGTGCTGGACATGGGCGAGCCGGTTAAGATCATGGATCTGGCCAACCGCCTGATACGCTTCTACGGCTACGAGCCAGGCGTAAATATGCAGGTCAAGGTCACCGGTCTGCGCCCCGGCGAAAAGCTGTACGAGGAACTGCTCATGGACTCCGAGCAGGACAAGATGGCCAAAACCGCCCACAACAAAATCTTCATCGCGCCGCCCATGCAGATCGATCTGGAAAAATTCTACACCGACCTGCAGCGGCTCAAGGACTCTGCCCTGCACAACAGCGACGAGGTCGTCGACGTTCTGCAGGAGATGGTTCCGACCTACCACCCCAACCGCCGCGTGCGCGCCGACCACACCGTTGTGGCCGCCACCGGCAACACCGCGCTTTTCTCCCGGGAGGAGATTGCACAGAAGCTCCGGGAGACAGAGCATCCCGCCGAGGAGGGCTGATTTATGTACGAGCGTTACGGCAAGCGCCTGCTGGACATTATCCTTTCGCTGGCAGCCACGATCATTCTTGCAATTCCGATGGGGCTGGTCGCGCTGTGGATCAAGCTCGACTCCCCGGGGCCGGTCTTTTTCAAGCAACGCCGCGTCGGCAAGGGCAAAACGCACTTTAACATCCTGAAATTCCGCACGATGCGCGGCGACACCCCGCACGACGTTCCCACGCACCTTTTGAAAGATGCGGACAGCTACATTACCGGGAGCGGTGCCTTCCTGCGCAAGACGAGCCTGGACGAGCTGCCGCAGATCTACAACATACTGGCAGGGCAGATGAGCGTCATCGGGCCGCGCCCCGCACTGTACAACCAGTACGACCTGATCGAGGCGCGCGACAAGGTCCGCGCCAACGACATCCGCCCGGGCCTGACCGGCTTAGCGCAGGTCAACGGACGCGACGAGCTGCCGATTGACGTCAAAGCCCGCTACGACGGTGAGTACGCCGCCCATGTGACGTTCTGGAATGATGTAAAGATTTTCTTCCGCAGCATCACCTATGTGTTCCAGCGTCGCGGCGTCGTCGAGGGCGGCACCGGTGCCATGAACCAGACAAAAGAGGAAAAATCGTCAAAATGACGGACGTTGTACCTGCCAGGAAAACACCGGCAGGTACATTTTTTGTGCTGATTTAAAAAATGTACAAGAAAATCTTGCGATTTTCGTGAAAATATGTTGCAAAAGCCAAGCGGATTGTGTAAAATATACATTAAGATGTTTTGGTTTTCGGGCAGATTACCAAACGGCAATTTTGCCAAACACGCATAGCCCGCACTGCACACCGGTGCAGACTGTCTAAATAACAGCTAAAAGGGGAGTCACATATTATGGCAAATAGGGTATTCCAGAACGTGGTCTACCAGATGAAGGACGCAGTGGATCGTGTCGTCGGCGTGATTGATGAGACCGGCACCGTCATTTCCTGCTCTGAGCTGGGACAGATCGGTGAGGTGCGCGAGGGCGTGGCCGCTGTCCGCCAAACGGCCGGGGATGCTTTCGTGCGCGATGGGTATGCCTACCATCAGTTCTCCAACGCCAAGCACAATGACTACGCCGTCTTTGTCGAGGGCACCGACACTACCGCCGAGCAGTTCGCCGCCATGCTCTCCATCAGCCTGCAGAGCATCAAGCAGTACCACGACGAAAAATTCGACAAGACGAACTTCATCAAGAACGTCGTGCTCGACAACATCCTGCCCGGTGACATCTACGCCAAGGCGCGGGAGCTGCACTTTGTCTCCGACGTGCAGCGCGTCGTACTGCTGATCCGCGTGACCTCCGGCAATGATATTTCCGCCTACGATGTCGTCAGCGGTCTTTTCCCGGACAAACAGAAGGACTTCGTCTTTAACATCAGCGAGACCGACACCGTCCTGGTCAAAGAGATCAAGCCCGACAACAACACCCGCGATATGGAAAAGCTGGCTGCCTCCATCGTCGATACGCTGCAGGGCGACCATTACATCAAGGCCGTCGTCGGCATCGGTACGCCCATCGGCAACATCAAGGACCTGGCCTCCAGCTTTAAGGAAGCCCAGATTGCCATGGAGGTCGGCAAGGTGTTTGACACCGAGCGTCAGGTCATCAGCTATGACCATCTGGGCATTGCGCGCCTGATCTACCAGCTGCCTACGACGCTCTGCGAGGCATTCCTGCGCGAGGTGTTCAAGCAGGAGAGCATCGACTCCCTCGATGCCGAGACGCTGTTCACGATCCAGCGCTTCTTTGAGAACAACCTGAACGTCTCCGAGACGAGCCGCGGTCTGTTCGTTCACCGCAACACGCTGGTCTACCGCCTTGAGAAGATCCGCAAGCTGACCGGCCTTGACCTGCGCAACTTCGATGATGCCATCGTCTTTAAGGTGGCGCTGATGGTCAAAAAATATCTGTCCGCCAACCCGGCCAAATATTGATTTTAAAAAAACTTTCACAAATGGCGCTGCACCGCAAGGCAGCGCCATTTTCCTGCTTTTTGCAGCCGCAAAGCACCTTGACCGCAGAGGTCTGACATGGTATTCTATTATATGTATGACTGTAACCATAACAGCAAAGCCACACCACGGCAGGAGAACCCCGAATGATCGATTTTGAACATGTATATAAAACCTACGAGACCCACAACGATGAGAACGTCGCGCTGGAGGACATCAACATCCATATTGACGAGGGCGAGTTCGTCTTTATCCTCGGCCATTCCGGCGCGGGCAAATCCACTTTTTTAAAGCTCATCCAGATGGAGGAGAAGCCCACCGAGGGCAAGGTCTTTATCAATGGGCAGGATTTAACGCGCATCAAGCGCCGCAAGGTGCCCTACCTGCGCCGCCAGATGGGCGTTGTGTTCCAGGATTTCCGCCTGATTCCCACCATGACCGTCTATGAGAATGTCGCCTTCGCCATGCGCGTGACGAACATCTCGACCAAAAAGATCAAGGACCGCGTACCGTTTGCACTCTCCCTTGTCGGTCTGGAGGACAAAATGGACCGCCTGCCGGATGAGCTCTCCGGCGGCGAGCAGCAGCGTGTGGCCGTTGCCCGCGCGCTGGCCCACGGCCCCAAGCTCATCATCGCGGACGAGCCCACCGGCAACATCGACCCCGAAATGTCGATGGACATCATGCAGCTGTTTGAGGCCATCAACAAGGTCAACATCACCGTCGTCGTCGTCACCCATGAGCACGAGCTCGTCCACAAGCTGGCCCGCAAGTACGGCAACCGCGTCATCACGCTGGCCAACGGCATGGTAGCCTCCGACACCGCTGACCCTGCTGCCGCGCGCCGCTACGCTGCCGCCATGGCCGAGCGCGAAGAGGATGACTACGAGTACGACGAGGATTGATTTGTAAGTAAGAGGGGACACCATGCGTTTTTCCAGTTTTATCTACTTGGTCGGCCAGGGCCTGCACAACCTGCGCGCCAACCGGCTGATGACCTTTGCCTCCATGGGCGTGCTGACCGTCTGCATGTTGCTGATCGGCGCAGCCTCGCTGCTGGGCATCAACATTGACCACATGGTCGAATACATCGGCAACCAGAACGAAACTGTCGTCTACATGGGCGGCACCGGCGAGAGCGAGGTCGCCACCGACGAGCAGATTGCCGCCGCCGACGCGGCCATCCGCAGCACGCCCCACGTTGTGAGCGTGACCTATATGTCGCCGGAGGACGTTCTGGCGACCTACAGCGATATGCTGAAGGATTACACAAACCTGCAGCAGGTCTTTGCCAGTGACAACCCGTTCACTCCCAACTACCGCGTGACCGTGGACGACCCCGACAACATTGAGGAAGTCTCCGCCCAGCTCATGCAGATCGACGGCGTTTACAGCGTCAAAGCCCCGCTGGCTATGGCGGATACCTTCACGTCCCTGCAGAAGGTCATCAACTACGCCTGCTACGGCCTGGTCGCGGTGCTGGCCATCGTCTCCATCGTCGTCATCAACAACACGATCAAAATCACCGTCTTTAACCGCCGCAAGGAGATCGGCATTATGAAGCTCGTCGGCGCGACCAACGGTTTCATCCGCTTTCCGTTCTTTGTCGAGGGCGTCACCTCCGGCCTGATTTCGGCTGGCATTGCGTCCGGCATCGTCTGCGGCGCGTACTATGCACTCTGCCGCTGGTATGCCGAGAATCCGTCCAACCTCTCGCAGATGTTCGGCGGCACGCTTGTCCCGCTGGAAAGCGTCTGGTACTACATCGTCGGCGGCTTTGTGCTGCTGGGCTTCGTGCTCTGCGGCCTCGGCACCGCCACCAGCATCCGCAAGCATCTGAATGTATAACAGGGGATAAAGGGAACGTATAAGACCATGAAGCATGTAAAACACGGCAAAAAGCTGATTTCGCTTCTGCTGAGCGCGGCTGTCGCCATGAGCATGACGCTTTCCACCGTCATGACGCCGCTGGCCGCCTCCTCCAGCGTCAGCGACCTGCGCCAGAAGCTGCAGGAACTGCAGTCTGAGCAGGAAAAGGTCAACCAGCAGCTCAAGGACGCGCAGAGCAACAAGGCCGACGCTGAGGCTCTCAAAACGCAGCTTGAGCAGCAGAAGGCACTGATTTTAAGCCAGATCAGCAACCTGTCCGAGCAGATCGGTTCTTTGGATGAGGAAATCGTCAACAAGCAGGACGAGATTGATCAGAAGCAGCAGGAGGTCGACCAGAAGCAGGCCGAATACGACCAGCGCTGGGCGGACTTTAAAGATCGTATGCGTGCGATGCAGCGTCTGAATGACGGCGGCTCCATCGCACTGTTGTCCAGTGCCACCAACCTGTACCAGCTGCTGACCTTTGCCACCACATTGGATCAGATCGTTAATAAGGACGAGGACACCTGCCAACAGCTTGAAAATGAGCACGCCGAGCTGGAGCAGCAGCGCGCCGAGCTGGAGCAGGCCAAGGCGGACCTGGAGGCCACGCAGGCCGATCTGGAGACCCAAAAGACCGCGCTGGACGGCAAGACGAATGAGCTTGCTCAGAATATCTCCCAGACCGACGCTAACATTTCCGCAGCGGATGCCGAGATCGAGGCCAACAAGGCGGCCCTGATCGAAGCCAACAAGGCCGTGGATAAGGCCGCTGCCGAGCTGGACGCCGCACTGAACGCCGCCAACCAGGCTTACGGCAATGCGTCCATCCAGTGCTCACTGGACTTTGGCCGCCCGCTGGCCACCTATAAGTACGTTTCCTGCTACTTCGGCGGCAACGGCCACCGCGGCACCGATTACGCCGCACCGGGCGGCACCGAAATCTACGCCGTCTCCGGCGGTGTCGTCACCGCTGCGGCCTACCACTGGAGCTGGGGCTACTACGTGCAGGTCTACCACGGCAAGGATGACAACGGCAATACTTATTCGACGCTGTACGCCCACATGAACAGCGCGCCCGTTGTCAGCGTGGGCCAGCCCGTGGAAAAGGGCAAGATCCTTGGTTATGTCGGCTCCACCGGCAACTCCACAGGCAACCATCTGCACCTGGAAATGAAGGTCAACAACGTCCTGGTCAATGTCATGAACTACCTCTCATAACGAAAGGGGAATCTGTATGAAGCCGCAGAAGCACAAAACCTCCGTGCGTATTTTCTGCCTTGTAGTCGCCGTTCTGATGATACTCAGCCTTTTCTCTACGGTATTTTTCTCACTAGCCTACGGGGCATAACGCAAACACAGTAAGGAGCCATCAGACCCATGAGCAAAAAAATCAGTCTTGGCGTGGCGGCCACCATTGCCATCATTGCAATGGCCGTCACCTTCTCGCTGACCATGGTCGTGTCCATGAAGATGTTCAACACCACAGTGTCCAGCGTCAAAAACAAGGAGCGCCAGTACAACAAGCTGTCCGAAATTGATCGTTTTGTCCGCGCAGGGGAGTATTTCACCATCGACGAGGACACCTTGAATGACCGCTTGGCTGCGGGCTACATGAACGGCATCAACGACAAGTACGCCGTCTACTACACCGCCAAGGAATACAGCGAGAAGCAGTCTGTGGAGAAGGGCACACTGACCGGCATCGGCGTCGCTGTCGTCAATGACACATCCTCCGGCTACGCCCGCATCATCCGCCTGTATGACAACTCGCCCGCCGCAGAGGCCGGGATGCAGGTCGGCGGCTTCATCACCGCTATCAACGATGAGTCGACGCGCAACATCACCTCCACCGCACGCCTGACCTCCAAGCTGCTGGGTGAGGAGGGTACGACCACCACGATCACCTACCTGACGCCGGATCGCCAGGAGCAGCAGCTGAATCTTGTCCACTCCAACTACAAAACACCCTCCATTTACACCCGTCAGATGGTCGCGGACACCTGCGGGTATATCCGCATTGACGCCTTCACCTCCGGCACGGCCAGCGAGTTCAAGGCTGCTGTGGATGAGCTGCTGCAGCAGGGAGCGAACAGCCTTGTCTTTGACCTGCGCGACAACACCGGCGAGAACCTGAATGCCGCCCTTGTGGCCGCGGATTACTGTGTGCCCTCCGGTGAGATCGCCAAGCAGCAGGACAGGGACGGCAATGTGACCGTGCTGCGCATGTCCGATGAGACCGAGATCAACGTTCCGATCGTCTGCCTTGTCAATGGCTCCACCGCGGGCAGCGCCGAGCTGTTCGCCAACGCCCTGCGCAAGATGGCCGGTGCGACGCTCGTCGGCACCCAAACTGCGGGTAAGGGCGTCGTTATGAGCGACGCCCAGAGCTTCTCCGACGGCTCCGCCGCTTACATCACGGTGGGCCTGCTGCTCGATAACGAGGATCAGACCTGGAATGAGGAGGGCCTGCGTCCCGACATTGACGCCGCGCTCTCCGTCGACGAGCAGAACGCCTACTACGATTACACACTTGATACTGACCCGCAGATCAGCAAGGCCGTCAACGCGGCCACGGCACTGGCCGGGCAGAACTGATTTTTATTGACTCGGAAAGGACGTCCACCGTGCCCACATTGACTGACCTGTCCACCATCCGTGACCTCTGCGCACGGTATGACTTTGCCCTGTCCAAAGGCTTCGGCCAGAATTTCATCATCAACCCCGGCATCTGCCCCCGCATTGCGGAGGCCTCCGGTATCGGCCCCGGCTGGGGCGCACTTGAGGTCGGCCCCGGCATCGGTGTGCTGACCGAGCAGCTTTGCAAGCGCGCGGACAGTGTCATCTCCATCGAGGTCGACAAGCGTCTACCGCCGCTGCTGGAAGAGACGATGGCCGACTACGACAACTTCAAGCTCATCCTGAACGACGTGCTGAAGGTCGATCTGAAGGCTCTGCTGGCCGAGGAGTTCGGCGGAAAGCCCGTCGCCGTCTGTGCCAACCTGCCGTACTACATCACCAGCCCGATTCTGATGCGTCTGCTGGAGGAAAAGCTGCCTATCCGGAACATCACCGTAATGGTGCAGAAGGAGGCCGCACAGCGCCTCTGCGCCGCCCCCGGCACGCGGGATGCGGGTGCAATCAGCTACGCCGTGGCCTATTACGCCGAGCCGAAGCTGTTGTTCAGCGTCCAACCCGGCAGCTTTTACCCCGCCCCCAAGGTGACAAGCGCCGTCATCCGCCTGGATGTGAGGGAGAAGCCCGCCGTAACCGTGCCGAACGGCGACGAAGCCGCCTTCTTCGCGCTGATTCGCGCCGCTTTCTCCCAGCGCCGCAAGACCGCCGCCAACGCCATCGCCAATGGCTTGCACCTGCCCAAGGCGCAGGTCATCTCCGCCCTGCAGGCCGCCGGTCTTGATGAGCGTTCCCGCCCCGAGCAGCTGACACTGGAGAATTACTGCGCTCTGCAGACGGCACTGGCAAACACTTAAAACAGCAAAGCAAAACGCCCGGTAAGTATCACGCTTACCGGGCGTTTTTTAGGAGTATATAGAGTAGGGTGTAATAAGGAAAATCTTCTCTAAATATTCCTCAAGAACAATCCATCAGCTTTATGTACGGCAGCATTCCTGAGTTCAACCCTGACTCCGCGTTATGCGATTCTACTGCGTTTACGACCTGTTTTTTACTGTTTAGGACGCAAAAAGACATACAAAAGCAAGAAAAAGCGCGTTGCAAAGTGGATTTGCTTTGCTAACGCGCTTTTTTAAGTGGAGCTAGTAACAGGAATCGAACCTGCAACCTGCTGATTACAAACTGTGGTTTGCTCTTTTTGTGTGGTTTAGTAGTGTATAACAATATGCGTAAAAACGTTATTTTGCTTTTGCGCTGTGCGGTATCGTGTAATAGCTTTTTGTGGCCGTAGTACCCAAATAGTACCCAAATTTTAGGGCATCCCCGGCGGGTCAACTCGGTCAATTCTGACTGGTTCGCCTTTCTTCCAAAATTGGAACATAGTCACCCATGTGCTCCCCGGTAGAGACATAAGACAATTTTGTCCATCGTACGAATACCCAACTTACTCATTCTTGAGCGAGTTCCCTATTGGGCAAAAACATTCAAAGCCGCAACACCGCCAGAAAGCGCCTGTGTGGCGTTTGACTGTGCATGAATATAGTTGCTTACAAAGATGCCAAACGCGTCGTAGCGGCTCTCTGTGGGGCCGTGGGCGTGTGCTACCTGCTGGCGGTCTCTCCGTTAGCATCTGGAACGTATTCCAGAATGTCACCGGGCTGACAGTTCAACAAGCGGCAAATAATCTCTATGTTCTTCCAGCTGACAAGTTCTCCATGTCTCAGTTGCTGTAATACCGCCTGCCCCATGAGTTTTTCCGAGCGGATTTTGTTCGTATTGTATCCTGCATCCTTGAGCGCAGCCATGATGTCTATTTTATATTTTATCGGCATTTCTGTCCACTCCTTTCTGCATCTATTATACGTCACATGTTGCACTATATTCAAGTGCAAAATTGTATAGTTTCTGCACTTGATTCTTGTGCAATATATCAATAGACTGCACTTGAATTAAGTGCTATAATAAAGATGTCGAAAGGGAAAAGGTCAAGGCGGACGTCAAGCGAAAGCCCACCAGAAACGACCAGACAAGATGCGGACAGGATTGCAGGAACCGGCGAGACCGAGCAGATAGCACCGAGCCCCCGCGCACCTCAAACCTTACGGCAAAAAGAAAGCGTCCCGCTGCACCGACCAAAGCACACGCGAGACGCAAAACCCAATCAAGGGCAGGCTCATTATAGCACAGTCTGCCCACTGCTGTAAAGGAGCAAGCACCATGAAAAAGTACGATTTATCCGCCATCATGCGCAGAGCGTGGATTATCTTCCGCAAGGCCGGCATCAGCTTTGCGGAGGCCCTGCACCGGGCATGGAGCAGCGCAAAGGCGCGCCCCATCAATGCGGAGACCATCCGCCGGGCCAAAAAGGCCGCCAACGTTACCGAGGAGGCCCACACATGGGCAGAGTGGCAGTCCCTCGGTTATGAGGTCGTCCGTGGCAGCAAGGCCATTTTCCGGGCGGTCCTTATCTGGGCCAGCAGAGGAGACGGCAGGCAGTACATGGCCAGCTTCTTCGGAGCAAGTCAAGTCCGCCCACTTGCCGCTTAACTGAAAAAGGCTGTGCTATCAGGCCATACGGGCATCTGTGGAGGTACACACGATGGACAATGAAGAATTAAAAGAATTTTCCCGCTGTTTAAGCGGTCTCGATGACGCATCCAAGCGGTTGCTGCTTTTCAAACTGGTCGAAATGGCCTACGAGGGCGAGGAACACACCCATGTGAATGTGTCTCCACTCGTAGCATACAAGATGTCATCTGTGACCGGGTGCGATGTGCTATGCGAGATTCAGACACTTGTAAAATATCTGAAGCAGTTGGCAGTAGCCCAAGATTATGGCTCTGATATTCTCCGAGACCTTACTGTTTATTCAGCCGTTTGGCACGCGGGCAGATGCCAAGGTATCCGAGAAGAACGTGCCAAGCACAAGAAAGCTGCATAAGCGCCCCAGAGAGGACGCAGAAAAGCCCCGCCGGGCATGGATGGATAGGTTTTCCATCTGGCCCGGCGGGGCCTCTTATTGCCGCTCTGTGGGGCTTGGGCTCTGTGGCCCCGCTCAGATACCGGTAGGGTATTTACAGTACCTTTTTGCTCGGCGGATCCTGCAGCGGCCAGACTGCCCGCCGGGATGCGCCGCATGCACGGCGGCTGCACAAGTCGATCACTCAGCTGGCTTTATGCACTGCCGATTGATATAGCGATAGCAAGCGGTTCTAACGCCAGAGTCACTATTTCGCCCTCCGACTGTCTGCGCTACATCGGCCCATGACAGACCACAGAGAAAGCGTAGACGGAAGATCTGCCGCACAAGCGGATCCTCAATGCCGCTGATCCACGCAGAAATGTCTCCCTCTTCGGCGGCGATGGTCTTCTTCAGGTAGGCAATGCGCTCCTCAAGGTCAACGATGACAATAGCCAACGTGCCCACCTTATCGCTCACGCCCTTTGTGCGGGGCATCCCATCCGGGGCATGGCTCGTAGCTTGTGCAGAGTGGCGCAGTTCACAGAGCAGATTCTCATGCTTCTCAAGCTGCTGGCGCAGTTCCCAGTGATGTCTAAGTGTCTCGAATGTCATGTAATACCTCCGTATTAGTGCGTTGTGCGCCAGTTTCTAGCCGGATTGCGGTCTACTTCAAAACGATATTCCTTGCTCCGCTCTGCAATGCGTGAACCTATTCCCTCATCAATCTGGAGCAGTTCGTCTATAAACAACTCTGTGGAAATGATAGTGTACAGGTCATCGCTGTTGTAGCGAGCGTATAGGATTTGAGAAGCCGTGTTCACCTCACCGGGATTTGGCCGCAGCTTACCATTGCTATCTCGATTGCCGCTCTTGAAAAGGTCATCAATATACAGGACTTTGACATTCTCAAGCCGCCCAATGCAATCAATGCTTGTTTGGTCGTTTCTTCCTGCGTTGATTTTTGCGATTTCGTCACGCCAGAGAATATAACGGGCAGGATAGCGCTTCAAGAGTTCTTGTAAGATTGCCGTACAAATGTGCGTCTTTCCCGCGCCAACCTGCCCGCCCATGAAGAACCACCCCGCCGGGGTAGCTGCATATGCCTTGGCTGCTGCATATATTTTGCTTGTCCAGTCCGATTCCGTTTGGTAGGTCTCGAATGTCATTTTTTGCAGCGCTTGAGATAGTCCGCTTTGATTAAGACGGCGGATTGCATCCCGGCGGGCCATGCATTCACAGCGTACTTGAACACTGTTGTGATGTTCACTGTCATAACGCAAATAGTAGCCTTTATTTTTGCAAATAGAACAGTCGAGACCGTCCAACTTACCGGGTTGGTCGTTCTGCTTCTTTATCATGTATAGCTCGTATTCTTCACTCGACATCGGATGAACCACAGAATGCTGATTCATTTTAGAGTCGAGTAGTTCGGACAATCCTTTGATTTTCTCCGGCATTTTGCACACCTCCGTTGCTTTGGTTTATAGGATTATTGCGGCACATCCAGTTGTTTGCTGCCCCTTTCCAGCTTTTCATTGGATTTCTGCCGACTTTCCAGCCGTTTGAAAGATAGTAATTATCCTTACCTAACCTAACCTGTGGTTCCAAATTGGTTCCATCTTGATTCCAAACTGGTTCCATTTTGGTTCCGCTTATATATCGCCCCGCCGGGTCAGTCCGTAATTGTGCTTTTTCAACGGTGTACTGTGTGGGTTTGTAGCGGTCACTTTTAATCTGGTTATTTACTTTCCAGTCCGTTATCACAATGACGCCGCTATCAAACGGGATAATATAATCTTTTGTGATAAGTAATCTCAGGTCGTCAATACAGCTTCCACAGCTTGCTGCAATGCGTTTCGGGTTAGATACAAAACCGTCATCGTCTGCTCTCATCCCTAAACTGTAGTAAAGGTTTTGGGCACTGGTCGGCATATCAAGAAAGCGATCAGTGTCCACAACGTCAAGGCTGAACATTCTTCTCCGTGCCATTCTGCCGCCTCCACACTTTAGCTCTCATCCGCTCGGCGGATACCGCCAACCGCAGGGGCGGGCTGTACAGCATCGCCCTCATTCAGATACGCAGCCAGCGAATCCATGTTGACCAAAATTCTACGACCACAGCGGATAGACTTGATACGGCCAGACTGACAAAGCTGACGAACGCGGTACACGGCCAGCCCACTGGTAGCCGCTGCCTGCGTGATTGTATTCATCGTGGGGAAATTCGTAGTCATTTTATTTCTTCTCCTTTGCCAACTTTTCAATGGCGACCAAGATGCGCTCTTCTTTTTCAGCAGGCAATGGTGTCCGTAACCATCGAACAAGCGTAGGTTCACTAACACCGATTTCAAGGGCGATTTCCCACTGATAGAGCTTTGCCTTTTTGGCTGCATCCTTGATTTTCTGATTTGCATATGACATATGTTGTACCTCCGTTTGATATTGACATTCATTCGTCTCTGCGTTATGATAGTAACAATAATAGTGCAAATAGTTCACATTGTAAATGTGTTGTGCAAAATAAGAACAATTTTAAAGATAAAAGGAAGCGTGTTCAAATATGGATACCCAAACAATGAATGTTGAAATCGGGCGGCGTATTGCTGAAATAAGAAAGGCTGCATCAGAAAAGCAGGAAACAACCGCACAATATCTGAATATGGTTCGTTCTAATTACACAAAAAAAGAATTGGGACAATCTGCTTTTTCTCCGTATGAACTTGCAAAATTAGCGGAGCATTTTGGCGTTGATTGTCACTATCTTATTACAGGCGTCAAGGCCTCTTATTATGATATACACGAAGAAACAGGTCTTAGCAATTTTGCAATAGAACGGTTACGCAGAATGTCCTATGCTTCAGAATCTCAAATACTTAAAAGAAAAGATTTTGCAGACGGCGAAAGCAAACTTGCAGCCGTAACTGCGCCGGATTCAACATTCAATTTTGCAGCAATAATCGATGCTTTTTTGTGTGCGGATAAACTTCCACAGCTTTTAAGCAGTATTGGATTATATATGAAATCACGAAACACGATATTAAGCGAAGATATATGCAACGAATTTCTAAGGCCCGATAAATACTCTGTAATTGAAGGCATGCAAAAAAGCGGATTTGGTATTTTGTGGCCAGGAACGAATATTGCTACGCGAATCTGGCTTGAACAAGCCAAGGGTACATTTACAGAAATTGTAACGGATGAACTTGAAAAAGCGAGGGCACATGATGGCGAGCATTGAAAAACGGGCCGGTAAAAATGGCGATTCCTATCGCATCACCGTATCCGCCGGGTATACCAAGGGCGGCAAAAAAGTCAAGCACACCAAGACCTGGACACCAGACCCCGGCATGAGCGAGAAGAAGATTGCAAAAACGCTCCAGCGCGTGGCCACTGACTTTGAGCGGGACATCGAACTGGGCTACCAGACAGACAACCGCCAGACCTTCAGCGAGTATGCGGCCTATGTGCTGGATTTGAAGAAGCAGCAGGGGGTTAAAACTCAGACTATAGATTTTTATCAAAGCATGATGGAGCGCACCAATATGGCCATCGGCCACATGAAGCTGTGCGACATCCGCCCGCAGCACCTCAATAATTTTTACCGCAATCTGCAAGAGAACGGTCTGCGCAAGGGTGCCGCCAAGGCCATCGCAAAGCCGGCGCTCCAAAAAGCACGCCTAGACCAGCACATGAGCAAGGATGCCCTTGCCAAGAAAGCGGGGGTCGCCAGCAACACAATCCGCACGATGGAGAACGGTTCAAAAGTCATGCCGAAAAAGGCCGAGGCTGTAGCCGCTGCACTCGGCAATCAGACGAGTGACCTTTTTACGCTGGAAAAGGACATGACCCCGCTTGCTCCGAAAACTGTGGATTCCTACCATCGTTTTATCTCGACTGTCCTCGCTCAGGCAGAACGCGAGATGCTAGTGCCGTATAACGCGGCGGCAAAGGCCGTGCCGCCTAAACTGGAGCACAAAGAGCCGAATTATTTCCAGCCGGAAGAAATCAATGCAATCCTTGAGGCGCTGGAAACAGAGCCGTTGAAGTGGCGCACAATCGTGCTGCTGCTGATCGTCACGGGCTGCCGCCGGGGCGAAATCATGGGATTGCAATGGGAGCGGGTCAGCCTTGCACTGAGAACCATTAAAATTGACCATGCGCTACTCTACAGTCACACGCGGGGGATCTACCTCGACACAACTAAAACGGCAGACGTGCGCTTTCTGAAGATTCCGCAAGAGGCCGTAGACCTGCTGGAGCAGTGGAAGCAGGAACAGACGGCTATGCGTTTTGCAAGCGGTAGCCTTTGGCATGAGACAGGCTTTGTGTTTACGCAGGAAGATGGTCGCCCGATGAACCCGGACAGTATCACCAAATGGCTGAACCAGTTTTCCAAGCGGCACAACCTGCCCAGGATTAACCCTCACGCATTCCGGCACACTGTCGCATCGGTGCTGATTGCCAACGGTACGGATGTTGTCACCGTAAGCAAGCAACTGGGCCACGCATCCACAACCACTACCGAGGGCTTTTATGCCCACCTCATTGAAGAGCGGAAAGCTGAAGCGTCTGACTGCATTGCCGATGTACTTCTCCGTGGAGGTGAACGGTCTCAAAACGCTTCTCCTACCCCGAAGAAACAGGCATAAAAAAAGCTCCCGGCGGGCCTGCAATAAGGCTTGCTGGGAGATTACTTTTTTCTCGTTTTTTAGGCCGTAGTACCCAAATAGTACCCAAATCACATACGGCAACACAGGCAGAAAGCAAAAGAACGCCAAAACAATGCGTTTCAGCGTTCTTTTCTTTGGAGCTAGTAACAGGAATCGAACCTGCAACCTGCTGATTACAAATCAGCTGCACTGCCAATTGTGCTATACTAGCGGGAACTCTAATATAATATCACAATCGGCAGGGGTTTGTCAAGAGTTACAGCAGCTCCACGCCCGAATTCTTGCATGCCTGTACCGTAGCGTCATCCCACAGGCTGACCTGTACCTCGCCGACATGGGCCTTGCCCAGCAGCAGCATGCACAGGCGGCTCTGGCCAATGCCGCCGCCCATTGTCAGGGGCAGGGTGCCATTCAGCAGCAGTTTGTGGAAGGGCAGCTCCGCGCGCTGCGGGCAGCCTGCGGCGTCCAGCTGGCGGCGCAGGGCGTCGGCGTCAACGCGGATACCCATACTGGACAGCTCCAGTGCGCAGTCCAGCGGCTTGTGCCAGAACAGGATGTCGCAGTTCAGCGTCCAGTCATCATAGTCGGGCGCGCGCCCGTCGTGGGGCTGGCCGCTCTTGAGCCTGCCGCCGATCTGCATGATGCAGACGGTTCCATGCTCTTTGGCAAAGGCATTCTCGCGCTGCTTCGGCGTGAAGTCCGGGTACCTGTCCTCGAGCTCCTGCGTCGTGATAAATGCCACCTCGCGGCGCAGGTGGATGTTGTTTTTCAGCTCGGGGAACTTCCAGCGCAGCTCGTCAGACGTTGCGCAGACAGCGTCCACGATGTCCCGCACGGTCTCCTGCAGAAATTCCAGCGTGCGCTGGTCGGCAGTGATAACGCGCTCCCAGTCCCACTGGTCCACGTAGATGCTGTGCAGGTTGTCCAGCTCCTCGTCGCGGCGGACGGCGTTCATATCGGTCACAATGCCCTGACCGGGGCGGAAGCCGTACTTGTACAGGGCGTAGCGCTTCCACTTAGCCAGACTGTGGACGACCTCTGCCTGCTCGTTCAGGCTGGGCACATCGAACGAAACAGGGCGCTCGACGCCGTTCAGGTCATCGTTCAGGCCGCTGCCCTGCATGACAAACAGGGGAGCCGTGACGCGCTTGAGGTGCAGCGCCATGCAGAGCTTCTCCTGAAAGATCGTCTTGATGAGGCCGATGGCCTTCTGGGTGTCATACAAACCCAAAAGGCTTTGGTATCCTTCCGGAATGATAATGTGACTCATAATACATCCTCCTATTTTTTCCCCGGTGTATGGCTTTATGCCTTGGCGAACTGGCTCTCGTACAGCTGCTTGTAGAAGCCGCCCTGCGCCAGCAGTTCTTTGTGGGTTCCGCGCTCAATGATGTTGCCGGCCTTCATGACCAGGATCTGGTCAGCGTTCTTGATGGTAGACAGGCGATGGGCCACGATAAAGCTCGTGCGGCCCTTCATCAGTTCCTCAAAGGCATCCTGCACCAGCACCTCGGTACGGGTGTCGATGCTGGACGTTGCCTCATCCAGAATCAAAATCGGCGGGCGTCGCAGCATGACACGGGCAATGCAGAGTAGCTGCCGCTGGCCCTGGCTGATGTTGCCGCCGTCCTCGGCTACCTGCGTGTCGTACCCGTTAGGCAGGCGGCAGATAAAGCTATGGGCGTGCGCCTTCTTGGCCGCGGCGATGATCTCCTCGCGGGTCGCATCCGGCTTGCCGTAGGCGATATTCTCCGCAATCGTACCGGCCTTCAACCAGGTCTCCTGCAGCACCATGCCCAGGTTGCCGCGCAGGCTGTCGCGGGTCACATTGTCGATGGAATACCCGTCGACGCGCAGCATACCGCCGTTGATCTCATAAAACCGCATCAGCAGATTGACCAGTGTCGTCTTGCCGCAGCCCGTGGGGCCGACCAGTGCAATGCGCTGGCCCGGCGCAACCTTCAGGTTCATATCCTCGATCAGCGGCACATCGTCCACATAGCGGAACCTGACGTGGTCAAACTCCACGCTGCCCGCGCCGTGGGGCAGGGCAACAGCATCCGGGCCATCGGGCACAATGGGCGTCTCGTCAATCAGGTCAAACACGCGCTGCGCACAAGCCAGCGCGTTCTGCAGTTCGGTCATAACGTCCGAAATGTCATTGAACGGCTTCGTGTACTGGTTGGCGTAGTTCAGAAAGACAGACAGCTGGCCCACCGTGATGCCGCCAGCAATGGCGACGAACGCACCCAGCACGCCGACGGCGGCGTAGACCAGCGCATTCACAAAGCGGGTGCAGGGGTTCGTGGTAGAGGAGAAGAACGTCGCCTTGACGCCGCACTTCTGCAAATCGAGGTTGATCTTATCGAAGCGTTCCTCGGCGCGGCGCTCATAGCCGAACGCGCGGACAAGATGCTCGTTGCCGACCAGTTCTTCGACCAGACTCGTCATTTCGGCGCGGGTCTCGCTCTGCACCTTGAACATAGAATAGGTGTGGGTGGCAATGAACCGCGCGACGAAAATTGACAGCGGCGTCAACGCCACAACGACCAGCGCAATGCGCCAGTCGATGAACAGCATGACTCCCAGCGTGCCCAAAATCGTCAGCACGCCGGTGAACAGCTGGGTAAAGCCCATCAGCAGACCGTCGCTGAACTGCTCCACGTCGGTGGTAATGCGGCTGATAGCATCGCCGGGGCGGTGGGCGTCCATATATTTGAGCGGCAGAATCTCCAACTGGCCAAACGCACGGACACGCATATCACGCACGACCTGAAAGGTAATGCGGTTATTGACGACATTCATCAGCCACTGGGCCAGCGCTGTGCAGGCAATCGTGGCAGCCATCGCTATCGCAATTTTGCCAAGGCCTGCAAAATCAACCTGACCGGGTCCCAGGATCATATCCACGGCCTTACCGGACAGTACCGGGGCCAGAAGAGTCGTGACCACTGTGATCAGCGCAAAGGTCAGCGTCAGGATGACCATGCCAGCGTAGGGGCGGATCAGCTTCAGGACGCGATGGATCGTATTCTGGTCCAGCTTTTGCTTTGTCTTGCTCATAGCGTCTTTGCCACCTCCTCCTTGCTCAACTGGCTCAGGCAGATTTCCTTATAGACCTCGCAGCTGCGCAGCAGCTCGGCATGGGGCGCGTCGCCAACCAGCTTACCGTCATCCAGCACCAGAATGTGGTCGGCGCGCTGCACGCTGGCCGCGCGCTGGGAGACGATAAACACGGTCATGCCGTGCGTTTCCTCTTTGATTGCCTTGCGCAGGGCTGCGTCCGTTGCAAAATCCAGCGCCGAGGCACTGTCATCCAGAATCAGGATCTTCGGCTTTGGTACCAGCGCGCGGGCAATCGTCAGGCGCTGGCGCTGGCCGCCGGAGAAGTTGCGGCCCGCCGTTTCCACCGGCGCATCCAGCATGCCGGGTTTGCCGCGGACAAACTCCGCCGCCTGGGCTATCTCCAGCGCCTGCCAGATTTCCTCGTCGGAAGCGCCGGGGGCGGCCCACTGCATATTGTCGCGGATCGTACCTGTAAACAGCACGGCCTGCTGGGGCACGACGCCCACCAGCCTGCGCAGCTGTGCAAAGCTGTACTGCTTTACATCATGGCCGAACAGCGCAACGCCGCCGTTGTCGGCATCGTAGAAGCGGCAGACCAGGTCGATCAGCGTCGATTTGCCGCTGCCCGTACCGCCGATGACGCCGATGGTCTCACCGGGCCTGGCCGTGAACGTGATGTCCGTCAGGCTCGGTGCGCCGGCATCCTTGTAGGTGAAGGTGACGTGCTCAAACTTAGCCGCCTCGGCAGCGTCGTTCACAGCCAGCTCTGCCGTGCCGGGATCCTGCATCGTCGTGTGGGTGTTCAGAATCTCATTGACGCGCATGCCGCTGGCCAGTGCGCGGGTGACCGAAACGACCAGATCAGCCAGACGCAGCAGGCTCAGCAGAATCTGGCTCATATAGTTGATAAGGGCAATGACTTCGCCCTGCGTCAGCTTACCGGCATCGACCTCCACACCGCCGCGCAGCAGCAGCGCCACAACGGCCAGGTTGACGACGAGATAGGTCAGCGGGTTCATCAGCGCCGAAATACGGCCTGCCGCAAATTGCAGCTTTTTCAGATGGTCATTTGTCTCCACAAAGGCGGCCAGCTCGTCCGCCTGGCGGGCAAAGGCACGCACCACGCGCGCGCCGACGTAGTTTTCGCGCGTCAGCAGCGTCACACGATCCAAGCCGTTCTGGGCCTCATGGTAGATGGGCACGGTCACGCGCATGATGGCCCATATAATAAGCGACACCATGATCGTAACGCCGATGAAAAGCAGCGTCAGCTTCGGACTGATGGAGAATGCCATAATAAGCGCGCCAATCACGATGAACGGCGAGCGCAGCAGCAGACGCAGCGTCAGGTTGACGCCGTTCTGTACCTGATTGATGTCGCTCGTCATGCGGGTGACAAGCGTCGGGGTGCCAATGCCGTCCAGCTCGCTGTAGCTCAGCGTGCCAATATGGCGGAACAGGTCCTTGCGCAATGCCGTGCCAAAGCCCAGCGCCGCCGTTGCGGAGAACCACTGTGCCGTCAGGCTGCTGGCCAAGCCGATAGCAGCCAGCAGGACCAGCAGGCCGCAGCGCGTCCAAATGAAGGCTGCATCCTCGTTTTTGATGCCCGTGTCAATGATGCTGGCAATGACCAGAGGCACAAACAATTCAAAACAGGCTTCCAGCATCTTGAAAAGCGGCGCTAACAAGGCTTGCTTCTCATAGCCCTTGATGTAGCGCATCAGTTTGTGCATTGAAAACCACCTCAAACGTAAAAATAAAAATAACCAGTTAATTATACCACGGTTTTCTCAATTTGTCTTGCAGAATCCCCCAGATTTCGATGATTATTTATTGGCCCGGCGTCTATACTTTCAATGGGTACTTTTCAGAGGAGGATTTGCAGATGTTCTGGGTCTACAGATATAAAGGTTTTTCCTTCACGGCGGCACGCACCGTGCACACGGCGCTGGTGCTGGCGGGGCAGCAGGGGTGCAGCCAGGCGGATACCGGCCATTTGCTGCTGGCGCTGGTGCAGACAGCACAGGGGACAGCGGCGGATTTTCTGCGCCGCAAGCGGGTGACATCTACCGCCCTGGCCGAGCATACCGCCGCCCACGCGGCGGGCCGTCCGCGCCGCCTGCACAGCCGGGACCTTGCCCCCGAGCTGAGCAAGGCCATGGAGTTTGCCGTGCTGGGTGCGCACGCGGCCAGTGCCGCCAGGGCGGAGAACGAGCACCTGCTCTGCGCCATCCTCGAGGACTCGTCCTGCACGGCCAGCCGGTGGCTGGCGGCTCTGGGCATCGAGCTGCCGCAGGCCGCGCGGGAATGCCGCCAGCTTTCCGGTCAGCTTGTGCTGCCCGCCCAGCCGCGGATGGCTGCCTCCCGCACAGGCCGCCCCAGCGATAAATACGGCCGCGACCTGACGCGCCTCGCACAGGAGGGGCGGCTCGACCCGGTGCTCTGCCGTGATGCCGAGCTGGATCGCATGATTGAAATTCTCTGCCGCCGCCAGAAAAACAACCCCTGCCTCCTGGGTGAGCCGGGTGTCGGCAAGTCTGCACTGGCGGAGGCACTGGCGCAGCGGATCGCCGCGGGGCAGATCACCCCGGCACTGCGCGGCAAGCGGGTGCTGGCGCTGGACATGGCGTCGATGGTCGCGGGCACCAAATACCGCGGCGACTTTGAGGAGCGGTTCAAGAACCTGTTGGAAGAACTGTACCGTGACCGCTCAACGATTTTGTTTATCGATGAAATCCACCTCATTGCCGGGGCCGGGGCGGCGGAGGGAGCCATTGACGCCGCCAGCATCTTAAAGCCGATGCTGGCACGCGGCGAAATTCAGCTCATCGGCGCGACCACGCCTGAGGAATACCGCAAAACCATCCAGAAGGATTCCGCGCTCGAGCGCCGCTTTGGAAGGGTCATGGTCGAGGAGCCTACCCCTGCTGCCGCAGAAACGATTCTGGCCGGACTGATGCCGCGGTATGAGCGCTACCACGGTGTCAGCATCCCGCCCGAGGCCATCCACGCCGCGGTGGAGCTGAGCGTGCGTTACTTGCCCGGGCGGTATCTGCCCGACAAGGCCATTGACCTGCTGGACGAAGCCGCCGCGGCCCGCCGCATTGCCGATGCCAGCGGGAACCGCCGGGCACTGACCCCCGCCGATATTGCAAGGGTCGTCAGCAAGGCCAGCGGCGTGCCCGCAGAGCGCGTGGGCGAAGCCGAGAGGGAGCGTCTTGCCAATCTGGAACAGCGCCTTGCCGCCGAGGTCATCGGCCAGCCGCAGGCCGTAGCCGCCGTGGCATCCGCCATCCGACGCAGCCGCACCGGCCTGCGGGAGAGCGGGCGGCCCATAGGAGCTATGCTGTTCCTCGGGCCGACGGGCGTCGGCAAGACCCAGCTGGCACGCACGCTGGCAAAATGCTGGTTCGGCAGCGAAAAAGCCCTGCTGCGCTTTGACATGTCGGAGTATATGGAGCGGCATACCGTCGCGCGGCTGCTCGGCGCGCCGCCGGGCTATGTCGGCCACGACGAGGGCGGCCAGCTGACCGAGGCCGTGCGCCGCCGCCCGTACAGTGTTGTCTTATTTGATGAAATCGAAAAGGCGCACAGCGACATCCAGAACCTGCTGTTGCAAATCTTGGAGGACGGCAATCTGACCGACTCCCAGGGACGCCGGGCAGATTTTTCCAACACGATTATTTTGCTCACCTCTAATCTGGGTGCGCGGTGTCTGTCCGGGCAGACGTCGCCGCTGGGCTTTGGGGCCGCCGCTGCCGAGACCCAGCGCCGCGGCCAGCAAGCCATCCAGGAGGCTAAGGAGTTTTTCCGCCCCGAGCTGATGGGGCGCCTGGATGAGACCGTCCTCTTTGACCCGCTCGGCCCGGAGCAGCTGGCCGGGATCGCAGACCGGCTGCTTGTCGAGCTTGAGCAGCGCGCAGCCCGGCAAGGCTACACGCTGCACCACACGCCCGCCGCAGCCAAGGTGCTGGCCGGGGACAAGGTGCCGCCCTACGGTGCGCGGGAGCTGCGCCGCACCGTCAGCCGTGCCGTGGAGCAGGCCCTTGCGGACCGCATCGCTGCCGGTACAGCCCACCCCGGCACCGTTTACACCGCCGATGTGGACGCCGACGGGCACATTATCCTGACCGAGGGCTCGATAATACACAAAGTATTATCTGCGCTTTTGGCTTAGCAGCTGCCGCACCTCGCTCGCCGTATCGGCACTTAGAATTATGCGGTATTGCCCTTATTATAATTGTTGTAAAAGGGAAAAGTCCTCAATCCTTCACATACAGCCCGCAATGGCACGCCCCGTGGTAGTCCGGGTCGGCCAGCTGCTCCTTGAACTCCTTGCAGATGCAGATATTCTCCGGAATGTGCTGCAAGCGGCAGGGGCAGTAACCGCCCGTGCGCTTGAGGCCCTCGCGGATAGTTTTGACGATTTCCTCATTAGGGTTCAGGTGAAATTTCGGCTTTTCCATAGTGTTACCTCGTTTACGGTTTTACGCGGAACTCCTGCTCGCAGTAGATGCAGCGATAGCGTCCGCTCGGCGTCAGGGCAAAGATGTGGTCACAGCCCTCCTCAATGGAAGTGATGCAGCGCGGGTTCGTGCATTTGATGACGTTGACCAGCCGCTTGGGCTGCTCGGGGTGTTTCTTCTCCGTCACCCTGCCGTCCCGGATAAAGGTGATGGAGATTTTCGGGTCGACATAGGCGAGAACGTCAAAGCTCATCTCGCTGACATCGCCCTCGATCTTTATTATGTCCTTTTTTCCGTCCTTTTGGCTGCGGACGTTCTGCAAAAGTGCCACGCTGGCATTGTTCAGCTTTTCCAGCTCCATCATGTGGTAGAGCGCCAGACCCGTGCCTGCGGTAATGTGGTCAATGACCACGCCGTTCTGGATTTCATCAACCTTCAACATTGAACGCTACCTCCCCGGTCTTGGGGTCTTTGAGACCCAGCAAAGTCATGATCAGCGCCATGCGCATATGGACACCGTTCTGCACCTGGTCAAAGTACGCTGCGCGCGGGTCGTCATCCACGTCCAGCGTGATCTCATTCACACGGGGCAGGGGATGCAGCACCGGCATATCCGCGGGGGCCAGAGCCAGCTTTTCCTTTGTCAGGACATAGCTGTTTTTCAGACGGATGTAATCTTCTTCATTAAAGAACCGCTCTTGCTGGACGCGGGTCATGTAGAGGACGTCCAAATCGGGCAGAGCCTCCTCCATGCTGCGTGTCTCAACATAGGGGATGTTGTTAGGCTCGAGGATCTCGCTGATGATGTAATCCGGCACGCGCAGCTCCTCGGGTGAGATGAGCACAAACTTCATGCCCGGCAGACGGGACAGGCTCTTGATCAGGCTGTGCACCGTGCGGCCAAACTTGAGGTCGCCGCAGAAGCCGATGGTCAGATGATCCAAGTGCCCCTTGCGCTGGCGGATCGTCATCATGTCCAGCAGCGTCTGGGTGGGGTGGCTGTGGCCGCCGTCACCGGCGTTGATGACCGGAATGCGGCTGTAGCGGGACGCGCGCAGCGGTGCTCCCTCCTTGGGGTGGCGCATGGCGGCAATGTCTGCCACACAGCTGATCACGCGGATGGTATCGGCTACGGTCTCGCCCTTGGAGGCGCTGGAAACACCGGCATCGGGGAAGCCCAGCACCTGACCGCCCAGGTTCAGCATGGCCGCCTCAAACGAAAGACGGGTACGGGTGCTCGGTTCGTAGAACAGTGTTGCCAGCCGCTTACGGGCAGCTACATCTTTATAGGCAGCCGGGTCATCATGGATACGGTCTGCAAGGTCCATCAGGCTGAGCGTTTCTTCCAGCGTGAAATCCGCCGGGTCGATCAAATGTCTCATACACAATCCCCTTTGTTTACTCTATTTATTCCAAACGGCGCTGTGCCGTTCAAAATCAAATCAGCTTGCGCACCATCGCAAAGTCAAAGAAATCCGTATAGCAGGTCTGGCAGCAAAGCACGGGCTTGCAGGTGCGGGAATAGCAGATCTCATCCAGCTGCAAAAGCGCCTGCTCCGGGCGCAGCCCCAGCTGGCGGCGGATACCGGGCACCCCCTGCACGGCGTGCAGCGTCGTCAGCGTCTCGGTGACCTCCACATGGCAGTGCTGCTCTACGATCTCAAAGATTGGGCGGCTGAAATCGATCGTATCCAGCCGCTTGCCGCCAAACAGCGCCAGCGGCAGAATATCGGTGGAGTAGAGCACCGGCGTTTCATCGGCCAGTACCCGGCGGCGCACAAACACAAGTGTGTGCTCGCGCTCCGGGTCAAGGCCGAGCTTTGCGGCCAGCTCCGGCATGGCAGTCTCCCGCGTGACCATCAGGTTATCGCTGTGGGGTACGCGGCCAATTGAGCGGATCATGCGGTTGAATTCCAGCTTCTGATCCATGCGGTTCTCGACCCGGACCACATCGCGGTTGACAAGGGTGCCGATGCCGCGCACACGCTCCAGATAGCCGTCGCGCTCCAGATCGCTCAGGGCATCGCGCACCACGGTGCGGCTCACGCCCAGAACATCGGCCAGCTCCAGCTCGCTGGGCAGCTGGGCGGCGTCTGCATAGCGTCCGCGGCGCAGCTCCTCCAGCAGGCGCCGGGCTGCCTGATGGCTGCGCAGCTCACCGCCCAGGCGGTTTTCCGTCGTTTTATTCATGCAAAAATTCCTTTCGTGCCCGGCATACGTCCGCCAGGCAGCATTTGTCGCAGTAGGGCTTGGTGCGGGCTGTGCACACGGCGCGGCCATGGTCCACCAGCCGGTGACAGAAGCCGTTGCCCTCCGAAGGCGGGATGATCTTCCACAGCTCCCGCTCGACCTTGGCCGGCTCCTTGACGTTGTCCACCAGCCCGATGCGGTTGCACAGCCGGATGCAGTGGGTGTCCGTCACGATGGCAGGCTTGCCGAATACGTCCCCCATGATCAGATTCGCACTCTTGCGGCCCACGCCGGGCAGGGCAAGCAGCGCGTTGAAATCATCCGGTACACGGCAGTCGTACCTGTCGCGCAGCATCCGCATACAGGCTGAAATATCCCGTGCCTTGCTGTGGCCAAGCCCGCAGGGCTTGACGATGGCCTCAATATCCGCGGGATCCGCTGCAGCCAGTTCTTGTACGCCGGGGTACTTGGCAAACAGCTCCTGCACCACCACGTTTACGCGGGCATCGGTGCACTGGGCCGCCAGCCGTACCGACACAAGCAGCTGCCACGCATGGTCATAATCCAGCGTGCAGTCGGAATCGGGATATTCTGCCTTCAGGCGCGCAATACAGATCGCAGCCAGCTCTTGTTTGGTCACAGCATTTTCTCCGTTTCAATCCTTTTCTCTTGATTCTACCACGCCGAGCCGTTATAATCAAGTATAGAAGTATGATGTTTTGGTACACTATCTCAAACTTATCTAAAAAAAGGAACGCAAAATGGAACCATTGGCACAGCGTCTGCGCCCGCGCACCCTGGATGAGGTCTGCGGCCAGCAGCATCTACTCGGCAAAAATCAGGTTTTCCGCCGCACTGTCGAGAGCGGCAAGATTCCCAACATGATCTTCTACGGCCCGTCCGGCGTCGGCAAGACCACCGTTGCCAGCATCATTGCAGCGGGCAGCGGTATGCAGCTGCACAAGCTCAACGGCACGACGGCCTCGACGAGCGACATCAAGTCGGTACTCGCGGACATCGGCACACTCGGCGCGTCGGGCGGCATTCTTTTATATCTTGACGAGATACAATATTTTAACAAGCGCCAGCAGCAGAGCCTTCTGGAATGTGTGGAGCAGGGTACCGTCACCCTGATTGCCTCCACCACCGAGAATCCCTACTTTTATGTATATAACGCGCTGCTGTCCCGCTGCACGGTGTTTGAGTTCAAATCCCTGACCACCGACGACATCCGCACCGGCCTGCGCAGCGCCGCTGCGCGCCTCGGGGCTGAGGACAAGTCTCCCGTGCTCATTCCCGACGACGCGCTAGAATACCTGGCCCAGAGTGCGGGCGGCGATATGCGCAAGGCGCTGGGCAATCTGGAATTTGCCGTCACCGCTGCACCCGTAGAAAACGGCAGCCGCACGATCACACTGGACATGGTGCAGCAGGTCGCCGTGCGCACGGCCATGCGGTATGATAAGCTCGGCGACGACCACTATGACATCGTCTCAGCCTACCAGAAGTCGATGCGCGGCTCCGACCCCGACGCAGCGCTGCACTATCTGGGCCGTCTGCTGGAAGCGGGTGACCTGCCCAGCGCCTGCCGCCGTTTGATGGTCTGCGCGTGCGAGGACGTCGGCTTGGCCTGGCCGCAGATCATCCCCATCGTCAAGGCCGCTGTTGACATTGCCAACGCCGTCGGTCTGCCGGAGGCCCGTCTGCCGCTGGCGGATGCCGTGGTGCTGGTGGCTACCGCGCCCAAGTCCAACTCCGCCCACGACGGCATCAATGCCGCCATTGCAGACATTCAGGCCGGGCGCACCGGACCCATCCCGCGCCATCTGCAAAACAAGCACTACGACGGCGCGGACGCCAAGGTCAAGGGGCAGCACTACCTCTACCCGCATGACTACCCCAACCACTGGACCGCCCAGCAATACCTGCCCGACGCCATCAAGAACCGGCAGTACTATGTCCCCGGCGATAATAAAAACGAGCAGGCTTTCGCACAATACTGGAAAAAAATCAAAGGAGAACTGTAATCATGGCCAACCTCCACTGCGAAGCCATTGCCTTCCCGTCGTCGGACGGAAAGCACACCTCCTCCGCATTCCTCTACACCGTACCCGGCCAGCCTGTGCGGGCTGTCCTTCAGCTCAGCCACGGCATGTGCGAATATGTGCGCCGCTATGCACCGATGGCCGAGTTCTACGCTGCCCACGGCATTGCGCTGGCGGGCAACGACCACCTCGGCCACGGTGACACCGCCCAGGCAGGGGAGCACGGCCACTACGGTGAGCCGAATGGCCGTTGCCACCTCCTGAACGACCTGCACACGATGAACCGTATCCTGCACGAGCGCTTTCCCGATACGCCCATCATCCTCTACGGCCACAGCATGGGCAGCTTTTACGCGCGCTGGTACGCCGAGAAGTGGCCGGAAAGCATCACGGCGCTGGTCATTTCCGGCACGGCAGGCCCCAGCTTTATGAATGTCGTCGGCCAGCGGCTGGCCGGGCTGATTGCCCGCGTCAAGGGGCCGCGCTATGTCTCGCCGCTGATGGTCAAGCTGAACTTCGGCAGCTATTGCAGGAAAATCGAGAACGCGCAGTCGCCCAACGCCTGGCTTTCCCGCGACAAAAGCGTTGTGAAAGCCTATGACGCCGACGGGCTGTGCACCTTCCGGTTTACCGCTGCGACCTACCGCGAGATGCTCGCGACGCTCAACCACGTCAGCACAAAGGCATGGGCACAGGCTATTGACAAGGATCTGCCCGTGCTGCTGATTGCCGGTGACTGCGACCCCGTCGGCAACTACGGCAGCGGCGTGCGCAAGGTCTGGGCCATGCTGGGCGACGCCGGGGTCAGGGATCTGACCTGCCAGATTTTTGAAGGAGGCCGCCACGAGCTGCACAACGAGACAAACCGCGACGAGGTGTTCGACTACGTGTTGACATGGATCGAGGATCACATTTCCTGACGTTGTATCATGTAATATTTCCTCCGCCAGCCCGGCGGGGGATTTTTTTTATTTTTTCTATTGACAAAGCCGTATCCCACGTGTATTATTGTATTAAGCTCTTAACACAATAATACAAAAGGAGCATAAAACACCATGAACTGGAATATTACTGCGGGCCGCCCGGTCTATGTGCAGCTGGTCGAGCAGTTGGAGCTTGCCCTCGTCGCGGGGGAGTTCCCGCCCGGCAGCCGCATTCCGCCCGTGCGGGAGCTGGCCGCTGACGCCGGGGTCAACCCCAACACCATGCAGCGCGCTTTGCAGGAGCTGGAAAGCCGCGGCCTTTTGCAGGCGCAGCGCACCGCCGGGCGCACCGTCACAGCGGATGACACTGCCCTGCAGGCCTTGCGCCGTCGGCGCGCCGGCACGCTGGCGGCGGAGTTTCTGCACCAGATGCAGGCCCTCGGCCTGACCGAAGCCGAAATCGAGACCCTGCTGCGCGAGACCGCACAGCAGGCACAAAAAAAGGAGTAAACCATGGATGCAATTTATGAGGTACACGGCCTGACCAAGCGCTATGGCCGCACCGCTGCGCTGAACGGCGTGGACTTTGCCGTCACGCCGGGCAAGCTCGTTGGCCTGCTTGGCCCCAACGGCAGCGGCAAAACAACGCTTATGAAAATCTCCGCCGGTCTTTTGCAGCCCACGGCGGGCAGCGTCATTATTGATAAAGTTCCTGTCGGCGTTTTCACCAAGGCCATCACCAGCTATCTGCCGGACCGTATGGCCCTGCCGACGGAGTTCACCGCCGATGACGCCGTAAGCCTGTACGCGGATTTCTTCACCGATTTTGACAAAGTCAAGGCAAACGCCATGCTGGCCGACCTGCATATCGGCGGGCGGGACAAAATCGATTCCATGAGCAAAGGCACACAGGAAAAGATGCAGCTCTGCCTGACGATGAGCCGTGCCGCCAGGCTCTACCTGCTGGATGAGCCTCTGGGCGGCGTGGACCCCGCCGCCCGCGACTACATTTTAAGCACCATCATGCACAACTACAGTGAGGATGCCGCGCTTATGCTGTCCACGCACCTCATCGGCGACATTGAAAAGGTGCTGGACGAGGTCATTCTTTTACAGGACGGCAAGGTCCTGCGCCAGACCGCCGTCGACGAGCTGCGCGAGGAAACAGGGGAGAGCGTGGACGCTTACTTCCGGGAGGTTTACAAATGCTGACGAAACTTTTGCATTACGAGTTCAAGACGACCGGCCGCGTCGTGCTGCCCATTGCGGCGGGCGTGCTTGTGCTGAACATTTTTACTAATATTCTGAGCCATTTTGTCCAGAACACCTCCGACAGGCTGCCGCTGGCCGGGGTCGCCATGGCCTTGCTGGCACTGGCATCTGCCGTAAGCCTTCTTGTTGTGCTCGCCATCTGCTTTTTTATTGAAATTCAGCAGTTTTACCGCCTGTTGGGCGAGCGCGGGTACTTGATGCTGGCTCTGCCCGTGCCCATTTGGCAGCACATTGCTGCTAAGGTCATCTGCGGCACGGTATGGACGCTGTTCGGCATGGTATTTTTTACACTTTGCGGCATGCTGACTACCGACACGGTCAGTGGCAGCGGGTTTGCATTGGATTTCAGCCGCGTCACTGCCGAGGATGTCGCCATCTGGTCTGCAATGCTTTTGATTATACTGGCCCTTATCGCGGGCGCACTGCTGCACGCATATCTGGCCTGTGCCTTTGCCGCGCAGTTTACCCAGCAGCGGCTTCTCATCAGCATCGCCGCCTACTTTGTCATCGGCTTTATCGGGCAGATGGCAGCCCTTGTGACGGCAGTCTTTGTCGCGTTCCGCGGGTACAAGTACCTGAACAATACTAACTTCAGCGCCGCGTCGTTTTTCGGTCCCGACAATACCTTGGGCGTTATCGTGCTCACCCTGCTCGCCGTCTTTGCGCTGATTGCCCTTGTCGATGCCCTGCTGTGGGCACTGACCCAGTGGCTCATGACGAAGCGGCTGAATCTGGCGTAATTTTACTAGAAAAACATAAAGCCCGCCGCTTTATCCGTATCCCGGAAAAGCGGCGGGCTTCGTTTATTTTATAAATGCCTCGATGGCTTGTGCGTCGCGGATGCCCTTGGAGTAGAGCTTTTTCAGCGCCTCTTGGTCGCGGGTCAGCGTCTTGACGCCGCAGGTATCGTCTGGTGCGATGATGAGCACCTTGCCCTCGGCTGCCAGCTGTTCCGCCAGCGCGATACCCTCGTTATAATGCTGCGCCCGCAAGGCCAACTGCTCGGCCGCCTTAGGATAGCGGCGGCGGATGACTCGTGCCAGCTTACGGTCGGTGCTGTCAGCGCGCACAGTGCCTTCTGGCTTTGTCAGAATCAGCACGACCTTGTCACAGCCGTCCGCAAATGCCTTTTTCAAGGGGATCGTATCACCCAGCGCGCCGTCGTAATAGGGGATGCCGTCAATGACGATTGGCTTGCAGGCCACCGGGATGCAGCAGGAAGCCATCAGCACGCGGTAGTCATCCTGCTGCATATCGCTGCGTGTAAAGTATTTCGGCTTGCCAGTTGTTGCATCGGTGGCGATCATATACCACTCCATCGGATTGGCAGACATTTTTTCAAAATCCAGCGGATTCTCGCAGCCCGCGTTGCTCAATGTGCCGTAGATGTATTGCAGATTCAAAAACGACCCGCTGCGCAACATATTGCCCGCGCCCATGTACTGCCTGCGCATCGAGTATTCCTCATAAAACAGGTAGTTCCGCCCGCGCTGGCCGCTCAGATAGGAAGCAAGGTTCGCGCTGCCCGCCGAAATGCCGATGCCGTAATCAAATTTCACGCCGTTTTCCAAGCACCAGTCGAACACGCCCGCCGCGTAAATGCCGCGCAGCCCGCCGCCCACATCGATAACGCCGATTTTTGCCACATTCATTTCACCTCTCTATGCGGATAATTATAACACGCCACCCACCACCGCGCACCGTACAATCTGCGGCAAATGTCTTGACTTTTCCCGCAGGGGATTGGCCTTGACCTCCTGACAGAGGAACAATGCACTCTGTTGGAGGAGCTTTGCTGATTTTTACCTCGTTTACAGACCGTTAGTCTGCAAATGCAAAGGAGGCATTTATGAATTTTCGTTTTTACCGCCTGATTTTCTGTCAATGCACCGCTGCGCTTGCAAACGCTGCACTTCGTTTTGCTCTGTCACTGCACTTGTATCTCGTCGTGTGCGGCAAAATTTACGGCACGCTGGCGCGCAGGTATTTCCCGATTCTGGTAGGGAAGTGGCGGCCGGGGCAGCCGGTTTTGCAGCGAAAAAATGATACTGCACACCGCTTTACCGAAATATGAAATTTTCATTACCATAATATGAAAGGTTTTTATTGACAAACATTCCACAAGCCGTATAATATACCTTGTGTGTGCATCTATAGGGTAAATCTTTTCTGCCCTGACACATTGGCGTTGTATGTGCTGCTTGCAGCGGCTTCTTCAGCATGGAGCCGTGTAACAAACCTTTGCGGGGCGGCATAATTGGCGCTGACTCGTCAAGGACTCTGTGCCGACCCAAGGAAGAAACGGTGCGTAAAGAGAGTGCTGTAACGGGAAATTCCGCAAAGGGGGATGCAATAAAAATGAATGAAAATCTGATCGTATCTCTGAAAGACATTGTTGTCGAGTTCGATGGGCAGAAGGTCCTGGACGGACTTTCGCTGGACATCCACGACAAGGAGTTTGTCACCTTCCTGGGCCCCTCGGGCTGCGGCAAGACGACGACCCTGCGTGTGATTGCCGGCTTTGTAACACCGAAATCGGGCAATGTCTTTTTTGATGGCAAGGACATCGCCAACATGCCGCCGTACAAGCGGCCTGTGAACACGGTGTTCCAGAAGTATGCGCTGTTCCCGCACCTGAACGTGTTTGAGAACGTCGCCTTCGGTCTGCGCCTGAAAAAGATGACCGAGGATGAGATCCGCCCGAAGGTGCTCGAGATGCTCGAGATCGTCGGCCTGAAGGGCTTTGAACGCCGCAGCATCTACCAGCTGTCCGGCGGCCAGCAGCAGCGCGTGGCCATTGCCCGCAGCCTGGTCAACCAGCCCCGCGTCCTGCTGCTTGACGAGCCGCTCGGCGCGCTCGATCTCAAGCTGCGCAAGGAGATGCAGCTGGAGCTGAAGCGCCTGCAGCGTGAAATGAACATCACCTTCGTCTACGTCACCCACGATCAGGAGGAAGCCCTGACCATGTCGGATACCGTCGTTGTTATGTCCGGCGGTAAGATCCAGCAGATCGGCTCCCCGCAGGATATTTACAACGAACCCAAAAATGCCTTTGTCGCCCGCTTTATCGGTGACTCCAACATTGTCGACGGCGTCATGCTCAAGGACTTTCTGGTCAACTTCGGCGGCCATGATTTCACCTGTGTGGACCGCGGCTTTAAAGTCAACGAGCCTGTGCAGGTCGTCATCCGCCCGGAGGACGTGCAGATCGTGCCGCCCTCTATCGGTATGCTGACCGGCCTTGTGCGCGAGGTCATCTTCAAGGGCGTTCACTTTGAAATGCACGTCGATGTGGAAGGCTATGAGTGGATCATCCATTCCACCCAGGCCAGCCAGCCCGGCGAGCTTATCGGCATGAACATCGGCCCGGACGAAATTCATATCATGAAGCGTTCGGAGGTGTGATCCATGCTCAAATCCAAATCCTCCCGCTGGCTGGCCGGGCCGTATCTGGTCTGGATGGCCATTTTCACAGTCGTACCGCTTTTCATCGTCATCTGGTACGCCATGACGAACGCGGACGGCCAGTTCACCTTCGACAACCTCACCCAGATCGGGCGGTATTCCAGCGTGTTTGCCCGCAGCCTGATTTTGGCCGCGATTTCTACCGTGATCTGCCTGGTCATGGCGTTTCCGGTGGGGTATTTTCTCTCCCGCCTGCGCGCCAACAAGCAGCACATTATGCTGATGCTCATTATGCTGCCCATGTGGATGAACTTCCTGCTGCGCACCTACGCCTGGATGACACTGCTGGAGAAAAACGGCCTTATCAACAAGTTCTTCGGTTTGTTCGGCCTCGGCCCCTTCAACATGATCAACACCTCAGGTGCGGTTGTGCTGGGCATGGTGTACAACTACCTGCCGTTTATGATTTTGCCCATCTACACGGCCATGACAAAAATCGATGATTCCATCATTGAGGCCGCGCAGGATCTTGGCTGCAACGTCTGGCATATTCTGTTCCGGGTGCTCGTCCCGCTGACCGGCCCCGGCATTGCCACCGGCATCACGCAGGTGTTTGTGCCCGCAGTCTCTACTTTTATTATCAGCCGTATGCTGGGCGGCGGCTCCAACCTGCTGATCGGCGATTTGATCGAGCTGCAGTTCCTTGGCAACTCCTACAATCTGAACCTCGGCTCCGCCATGAGCCTGGTGCTGATGGTCATTGTCCTGCTCTGCATGAGCTTCACTTCGAGCTTTGACGAGTCCGAGATGGAAGGAGTGATGTGATATGGCAAAAAAACATTCCGCATTGCTCATGCGCACCTACGTCATTCTGGTGTTCTGCTTCATGTATCTGCCCATCGCGGTCATGATTGCGTTCAGCTTCAATGAGAGCAAATCCCGCTCGAACTTTACGGGCTTCACCCTCGGCTGGTACAAAAGCCTGTTCCACAACGAGATGATTTTGTCCGCGCTGGGTCTGAGCCTTGTGCTGGCGCTGGTGTCCAGCATTATCGCCACGGTGCTGGGCACACTGGCGACCCTTGGCATCAACTCGATGTCCCGCAAAAGCCAGCTCATTATCAATAACATCAGCTATGTGCCTGTCGTCAATCCGGAGATCATCACCGGTGTCTCATTGATGCTTCTCTTCGTCATGGCGCAGAACTTCGGCATCGGCGGCGAGAGCGGCATCTTCGGCTGGCCGACGTTGCTGATTGCGCACATCACCTTCAATATCCCGTATGTTATCTTTAATGTAGGCCCCAAGCTGCGCCAGCTCGATCCCAGCCTGTACAATGCAGCGCTGGATCTGGGCTGCACACCGCGCCAGGCTTTCACCAAAGTCATCATGCCGCAGCTGTCCCCGGCCATTTTGTCGGCATTCCTCATCTGCCTGACCTACTCTATTGATGACTTCATGATTTCCTACTTCAACTCCGGCACGATGCAGACACTGCCTATCGCCATCTACTCGATGACCCGCAAGAAGGTCAGCCCCGAGATCAACGCGCTGTCTGCAGTCATATTCTGCGTCATTCTGGCAATCATCCTGATTTCCAACGCCGCAGACTCCCGCGCCTACCGCCGCAACCAGAAGGCCATCCGCAAAGCCATGCTGGACGAAGGGGGGCGCTGAAGATGAAGCTGAAAAAGTTTTCCGCTGCAGCGCTGGCCGCACTGACTGTCACCATGATGAGCGCCGCGCCGGTGCTGGCCGCCGATGACATCGAGGTCAACGAGGATATTTCCGTCTCCGGCGACTACGATTGGAAGCGCTTTGCCAACGACCATATCACGCTGAATGTCTACAACAACGGCCTGTACATCTCCGACGGTTCTGACGAGAGCATCAACGTTCTGTCCGCATTCGAGGAGCTGACCGGCATCAAGGTCAATTACACGACCTACGACTCCAACGAGAGCCTCTACGCCAAGCTGAAATCCGGCGGCGTATCCTATGATGTCATCTTCCCGTCGGATTACATGGTGGGCAAGATGGCCAAGGAGGGCATGCTGTCCGAGCTGAACATGGACAACATTCCGAACTTTGCCGGCATCGGTGAAACATATCTGGACCGCAGCTTCGACCCCGGCAACAAGTACAGCGTGCCCTACATGTGGGGCACAACGGGCCTGATCTACAACACGACGATGGTCGAGGAACCGCCCACGAAATGGGCGGACATGTGGGATGTTGCGTACACAAACAATGTGCTGATGTTCAACAACTCCCGCGACGCTTACGCGATTGCAGCCAAGACGATTGGTCTGTCGATGAATCCGCAGTCCGTTGACGAGATTACCGCCATCACCGATGCGCTGAAGGCCCAGAAGAACATCGTGCAGGCCTACGTCATGGACGAGGTCTTTGACAAGATGGAGGGTGGCGAGGCCGCCATGGCGCCCTACTATGCGGGCGATGCCATCACGATGATCGACGAAAACCCAGACCTTGCTTTTGTCCACCCGGAGGAAGGCGTCAACTTCTTCATCGACAGCATGTGCATTCCGGCCAACGCCAAGCACCGGGAGGCCGCCGAAATGTTCATCAACTACCTGTGCGAGCCGGACGTCGGCTTTGCCAACGCGGACTTCATCGGCTATTCCACCCCCATCACCGCCGTGTGGGAGATGCTGGACGACGATTTGAAGTACAGCGAAATTGCCTACCCGAGTGCGGAGGTTCTGGACAAGGCGGAGGTCTTTGAGACTCTGCCCGACGACATCAACGCCGCCATGGATGCCCAGTGGAGCGAGATGAAGAGCTATGAGGATGGCGGCAGCGGCTGGATGGTTCTTGCCCTGCTGCTTCTGGCCATCGCTATCTCTGCATTCAATATTTGGCGCAAGCTCCGCAAAAAATCCCGCGATAACTATTAAACAGTTTCAGGCTGCACACCGTTTTGCGTGTGCAGCCTTTTTGTTTGCCGGCCCGCAGCCTTGCCGCTGCACCCTTTTACGGTTCGATTTGTAGGGAGGGGTCTTGACCCTTCCGCGGGCCGATGCAAGCATCAGCCCCTACGACCAGCCCAAAAAGCTCCCGCCTTTGCATTTTTCCAACATTTGTGCTATACTCTGCTTGACGAATCAATTCAAAATCCATCAAGGAGGGCTTCCTTATGCCCGACAAGCTCATAACCTACACCCAAAAATTTACCGTCTACCGCACGGACGGCGACCACCTCGGCCATGTCAAGCTCGGGGCGCTGCTGCGCTATGCCCAGCAGGTTGCTACCGCCCACGCCGAGGCCGTAGGGCTGGACGATGCCCTGTACCGCAAGACCCACACCGCCTATGTGCTGGCCAAGCTGGCCCTGCACGTCACACGGCTGCCCCTTGTGGACGAGGATCTGACCCTTGTCACCCAGCCCGAGCGCTGCAAGCGCGCCGTCAACAAGCGCATCACCCATTTTTACGATGCCGACGGGGCAGAGGTCGCCACAATGGACAGCCGCTGGGTACTCATTGATACCGAAAAGCGTATGATCCTGCGCAAGCACCCGGAACAGTTTGACGACCAGTGGGCCGAGGATGTGCCCCTTGAGCTGCCGATGCGCCTGCCCCGCGTTGCACCCGAGGACTGCGAGACGCTGGGCACGCAGACCGCGGCCTACTCCCGCTGCGACATGAACGGCCACCTCAACAACACCCGCTATGCCGACATTGTCTGCGACGCCGTACCGTGGCAAGTCTGGGACAGTGCGCAGATTTCGGATTTCATCATCAGCTACCACCGCGAGGTACCCCGCGGCGAGAGCTTCACCCTGCGCCGTGCCGCCCTTGCTGACAACCAGTTCTACTTTGACGGCGAGCGCGAGGGCAAATCCGCCTTTGAATCGCTGCTGACGTTCAAATCCTTATAATTCCTACATAAACCCCTGTTACACTGTTTACATCGACAATGTAAAGGAGTTATTATTATGACAAAGCAAAAATTCGGCCTGACCGGCACGGCGCTCAAAACCATTGCGCTGGTGCTCATGGTGATGGATCACATTCACTACTTTTTTGAATTTACGGGTGTTGTGCCGGAATGGTTCAGTATGCTGGCGCGGCTGTCCGCGCCGCTGTTCCTGTTCTGCACCGTGGAGGGCTTCGCCCACACCCATGACCGCAGGCGCTACTTTCTGCGCATCTGGGCCATCGGTACTGCGATGGGCACGGTGGAATTTTTCATGATCTATGCAGGGGCCTTCCGCCGCGGGGACGGCTTCTACCCGATGAACGCCATTTTTCAGGATCTGATGCTGCTCTGCATCATCTGGCAGGGCATCGACTGGCTGCGCCAGCGCCGGTTTGTACGGGGCGCACTGGCTGCTGCCATGCCGATTCTCTGGCCGATTTGCATCGTAGCGCTGCTGATGCTTTTTCCCAAAATTCAGGACGCACCGATCGGCTCTGCCGTGTTGGCGTGGGTCATCACCGCGCCGCTGCCTTTGTGGACATCCATCACCGACGGCGGCTGGTCTTTTCTGGCCGGGGGCATCGTGCTGTATGCGCTGTATAACCACAAGCGCCTGCGGCTGGTCGTTTGGGCAGCTATGACCTTCCTGTGTGATTTTGTTCTGGTCTTTCTGCAGGTTCACAGCCTGCCGGATTTTGCCTTTTCCCAGATGTTCACAGTCTACTATGAGTGGCTCGGCGTCTTTGCCGTTATCGGCATGGCGCTGTACAACGGCCAGCGCGGCAGCGGCCACAAGCAGCTGTTCTACTGGTTCTACCCGGCACATATCTACCTGCTTTACGGTGCATCCTGTCTTGTTTACAGCTTACTGCAATAAAAGGGGCTATTATGGCAAACATTCTGGCAATCGATGATGACCGTGACCTTTGCACGCTGCTAAAAACAGCGCTTGAGCGTGACGGCCACACCGTAGAAACGCGCACCTCCGGCACGCAGCTGACCGATACGCTCTGCCGCTGGGCAGACTGCATCCTGCTGGATGTGATGATGCCCGGCGAGGACGGCTTTGCCGTCTGCCGCCGCATTCGCGCCGAGACGGACGCGCCGATTCTGTTTCTGACGGCCCGCACCGATGAGCCGTCCGTGCTGACCGGTCTCGGTCTTGGTGCGGACGATTACCTGACCAAGCCGTTCCGCGTGGCCGAGCTGCGTGCCCGGGTTGCCGCCCACCTGCGGCGGCAGAACCGCACGCCGTCCCATAAGATCACCCGCGGCGGGGTGACACTGGACCTTTCTGCCAAAGAAGCCGGCGTTGGCGGCACGCCTTTACACCTGACAAAATCCGAGTACGCCATCTGTGAGCTACTGGCCCTCCATGCAGGGCAGACCTTTTCCAAAGAACAAATTTACGAAGCGGTGTTCGGTTACGACGGTACCGCCGATGACACGGCCATCACCCAGCACATCAAGAACATCCGCGCCAAGCTGCGCGCGGCCGGGGCAGGGGAGGTGCTGCAAACGATATGGGGAGTGGGCTACCAATGGCAAAACGAAAACTGACATCCCTGCGCAGTGTTCTGCTGCGGTATCTCCTTTTGTGCGGCGGCGGGTGCGCTCTGATTCTGGTGCTCTGGTGGGTCATTTTTATGCAGCTGATAAACATCGGTTTTCTGCTGCCTGCCGTGGCGTCCGCCCAGGCCTGCGCCGATGCCCGGGAGACTGTAGCATCGATGACGGCAGACACATTCGATTCCCTGCAGATCAGCGACCTGTGCCGCTGGGCTGTGGTGCAGAATGACACGGTGCTGCAGACCAACATGGATGACCGCCATCTGAAAATTGCCCTCAATGCCTTTCACGGCGGCAGCGGCAATCCGGGGTACCAGTACGATGTCAAAATGGCTGACGGAAGCTTTTGCCTTTTGCAGTACGACTATGCTACGCCCTACGCCGACCCGGCCCTGCGGGACACGCTGCCGGATTTCCAGACCTGCTATATTTTGCTTCTGGCGGTGCTCATCCTCGTTTGGCTGGGCTGGCAGACCCACTGCACCGTGCGGGTCTTTGCCACCGAGACCGCCCGGCTGCACCGCGCGGTTGACGCCATCGCCGCGCAGCAGCCCGAGCGCATTGACGCGGACGGCGCGCACCTGCGAGAGTTTTCCGCCACGCTGCAGGCCATGCAGACGATGGGCCGAGAGCTGACCGACAGCTTGCAAAGCCAATGGCGGATGGAGCAGCAGCGCGCCGAGCAGATTGCCGCGCTGACGCATGACTTGAAAACGCCGCTGTCCATCATTCAGGGCAACGCAGACCTGCTGGCCGAGGATGCTCTGTCCGCCGACCAGCAGACACAGGTCGAAGCCATCCTGCGCGGCACGGACCGTGCCCAGCAATATCTGGCCGCCCTGCGCACCGCCTGTGCACCGCCCGCCACAGGGGAAACCTTTCCCAGTCACACCTTTGTCAGTGAATTGGCGGAAACAGCCCGCGCCCTCTGCGCGCCTGCCGGGGTGCAGCTTATACTGAACGAGCAGTGGCAGGGGACACTGTGCGCGGCGCAGTGCGACCTGCTCCGGGCTGCCGAAAACCTGCTGGACAACGCCGTGCGCTATACGCCCCGCGGTGGCACTGTCACACTGTTGGTTACAAAAGAAAAACAGGATTTCATCCTGCGTGTGACCGATACCGGCCCCGGCTTTACGCCGGAAGCTCTTGCCAAGGCGGGGGAAATGCTCTACACCGACGCCGCCCGCAGTGACGCCGCCCACCAGGGGTTGGGGCTGTATTTTGCACGAAAAGTCGCGCAATCCCACGGCGGTGTGTTGGTTTTATCCAACCTTCCCGCTGCGCACGGTGCCTGTGCCGAGCTGCGCCTGCCGATTTGCGAATAGTGCTTGACGTTGGTTTTGCTCTGTGCTAGAATCAGGAAAAATCTGTATGCAAACGGAAGGAGCGTACTCGACATGGAAGACCAAAAATCCTGGCAGTTGGAACAGCCGCAAGGCACACCACTTTATACGGTGGATGCCCATAGCACCCAAGGAATGTACGTAAAGCGGATGCTTCTCATCAATCGTCGGAACCTGTGGCAGCTTGCCGCAGCCGTCGCCTTGCTGCTTTTGTATGCCAATTCTCTTTCGGTTTTGGGCTTTGTATTGGGGATTCTTTCGATTCCCTTTGTCTTTACCATGACACGTGCGGTTGCGGTTTTTGCGTACAAAACCACCCAAAGCGCTCGGGGTAAGCTCATTCACTACACGTTTTACGAGGATTGCTTCACGGTACAAAGCTCGTATTCCCAAAGCACGATCTGGTATGACGACCTTTACCGGGTCATTGTGCGGAAAGATTCTGTCTGCCTGATGGTCTCCAGCCTCGCTGGCTTTGCTTTGTGCGAGAACGAGTGCCCCGAAAACGTGCTGGATTTTCTGCGGGAGCGCTGTGCCGAGAAGCGAAAGCCGAAGGTGAAAGAAACGCTCTTTACCGTTTTGTTTGCCCTTTTTTGTGTCCTGTTCCTAGGCTATGCCTGCATGGCCGTACTGGCCCGCCGCAGCATCCCCGCAGAAACTGCGCCCGCGCCCACGCCGCTCCCGGCAGTGACGGCTGCCCCCACGGAGGAGCCTGCGCCCACCGCTGCCCCTACCGCCGAACCCGACACAGAGGAAACCATTTCCAAAGACCCCATCAGCACCGGCTATGACGTGATCTACGAAACCTATCTGAAGGAAACCTCCACCACCTACGAGTTCAAGCTGACCGCAAAAGGGGAGGACTACATCATCCTGAACGATACCGACGACGCCGTAGAATTTTTGCAGTACGACCGGGACTCCGCAAACGGCAGCTGTGCCTTGTATGTGTATGAGCGCTGCCCCAAGGACGCAAACGGCGGCTGGTCCCGGCAGGAAGCGCAGATTTTGAACATTTACGCCTATCACTACTGGGATGGTGCCACCGCTGCCAGCGGCAAAACCGGCTGGGGCGACGCACCCACCAAGGAGTACAGCGAATTAACAGGGGAGTGAGCCGGACACAAATGTGAACAAATTGAAAAATGACAAAAGATTTACAATTTGCTATTGACATTCGGTGACAAAACAGTTACAATTTAGTTGCAAGCTAAATGAACCCCAAGTCAAATAGCTTTATCACATTTTCATGTGTTCTTCTCCTCCTTTCTTGTAAATCCCCGCCCATCCCTCAGGGCGGGGATTTATTTTTTTGTAATCCGGCACCGCGGGCATTTTTCTTTACAATCCCCGGAAATCGTGCTAAAATAAAAGTCGTATGTCCTTACCGTTCTGTACCTGTACAGACTACTTATATATAAAGGCAATACCGCATAATTCTAAGTGCCGATACGGCGAGCGAGGTGCGGCAGCTGCTAAGCCAAAAGCGCAGATAATACTGTGCGTATTATCGAGCATTTTGGCAACGCAGGTGCCGTGCCGCAGCCGCCGGAGCGGTGCTTAAGCCGTAAGGCGGGAATTATGCGGTATTGCCTAAAGAAGCGTTCAGAGAAATAAGAGAGGGAAACACTGTAACATGGCACAATCTCGTTCCGGTAAAAAATCAACAAAGAACTCCTCCGGCAAAAAGAGCACAGCCTCCTCCCGCGGCGCAGGCCGCAGCAGCACCGGGCGCTCCGCATCCGCGCGCAGCAGTGCGGCCTCCCGCAGCCGTCAGCCGTCCCGCCGTGCCCAGCGCCGCGCCGAGACCCCGAACCTGGCCCGCAGCATCCTGCTGGTGGGGCTGGGTCTGCTTTGCGTTGCGCTCGTGCTTGTGCCCGGGCAGAATCTTTGGCGCACGCTGCGCAGCTGGTACTTTGGCGTTTTCGGTATCACGACCTATCTGGTCGGACCGTTCCTGCTGTACCTGGCCTACCTGCTGGCCACCGGCTACCGCGTTGCGTTGTTTGCGGGCAAGGTATCGCTGATGGGCGTGCTCTGCGCCAGCGTGCCGGTCATCTTCTCCAAGCTTAATATTGAGAACCTCAAGGTCGGGGAGATCGTCAAGATGCTCTTTACCCGCGGCGGCACCTACTTCTGGGAGGGCGGCGTCCTCGGTGCGCCCATCGGTGCCACGCTGCTGGCGCTGTTCGGGCGTCCCGCCTCCAACATTATCATGCTGCTCATCTTCCTGCTGGGGCTGATGTTCTTCTTTGCCATCACCCCCGCGGACGTCGTTCTGTTTGTAGACGGCCAGTACAAGACCCTGCAGGCCAAGCGCGAGGAGCGCGCCGCAGCCGAGCACGCCTACGACACCCGCCTGTTTGACCAGGAGCCCGAGGAGGAGAGCGTCGAGAATCTGACCGGTGCGCTGCCGGACAGCAGCCGCCCGCACCATCCGGTTTACGACGTCATCGCGGACACGAGCCGTTTCCCGAAGCAGACCCCGCCCGCCCCGCAGCGGCAGGCCGCCTACACGCCCCCCGTGACACCTGCTGTGCCCGAGGCACCGTTTGCCGCCAAGCCCGCCGCCCAGACCCATGCGTCGTTTGACGTGGATCTTGGCCCCAGTGCAGGGGAAAACGCCCGCCAAAAGGCCGTCAGCGCTGACCCGCTGGAGCCGGTCAGCATCGGCCCGGGCGGCACCTTCGGTATGGATCCGCTGTCCAACCGGGCCAACAGCACACTGCGCCACACCCAGCCCCAGCCTGCTCCCGCACCGAAGGAGGATTTTGAGCTGCAATTGCAGCCTTCCTCGGAGCCTGCCGCGCCGGTGTACAGCACCCCGCTGACCCCGGTCACGCCCGCGCCCGCCGCACAGGCGTCCCCCGCGCCGCAGGACGAGCTGGATGCGCTCATCAACCGCGCTGTCAGCGGCCACGCGCCTTACTACACGCCGCAGGAGGTCAGTGCCGAGACGACGCTGGACCTGCCGCAGCCTACCGAGTTTGAGACCCCGCTGACACCTGTCCCGCAGGAGCCCAAATTTGACACGCCTCTCATTCCCGTGGAGGACGAGCCCGAGCCGATCCCTGTCGAGCTGCCGCAGCTGGATATGACAGGCCGCGTGCAGGGCGATACGATGGTCCTTTCTCCGGCTGATCTTGCTGCACAGATGGCCGCAGACGCTGCGCCGCTGGGTACGCCCGCCCCCGCAGCTGTGCCCGCCGCACCGGAGGCCCCCGCTGTTTCCGCACCGATCCCGACACTGGGCGGCAGCTTCAGCGATACCGGCAGTGCGGTCAGCGCTGCCTGGCAGTCCGGGCGCTCTGTCTCCGAAATGCTGGATGATATGCTGGCCGAGACACCCGCCGCCCCTGCCCAGCCTGTTGTCGAGGCTCCGGCCCCGGCATCCGATCCCTACACCGCCGCCCCGGCTGCCGATTCCTACACCGCCGCACCGGCTGCCGCCCCGCAGCCGTACCAGTCTGCCCCTGCCATGACCCGCCCTGCGGCGGAGACGACCCAGAGCAGCTTCACTGTGCCCCGGCAGGGGGAGGCTGCCCGCGTGCAGGTCAGCACCGCCGTCGGCAACTCTGCCGGTGCGCCCATCCATACGCCGCCCTGTGCGGCCAAGGCCGACCCCAACGCCATGCGTCTGCCCATCTCGGAGGAGCAGCCGCCGGAGCCCTACTGCTATCCGTCGCTGAATCTCTTTAACGCCACGAGCCCCGACGACGAGGCCGGGGCCGCCCGCGAAATGAAGAAAAACGCGGACATTCTGGTCAACACGCTGGACAGCTTCGGCGTCAAGACGACGATGCTCGACATCTGCCGCGGCCCGTCCGTCACCCGGTATGAGCTGCAGCCCCAGGCCGGTATCAAGGTCAGCCGCATCACAAGCCTGGCCGACGACATCGCCCTGAACCTGGCCACCGCGGGTGTGCGCATTGAAGCGCCCATCCCCGGCAAGCCCGCCGTCGGCATCGAGGTCCCGAACAAGATCCGCTCCACCGTCAACATCCGCGCAGTCTTTGAATCCCAGAATTATATCAACATGCGCAGCCCGCTGACGATGGCCCTCGGCAAGGACATTGCCGGTACGGCGCAGGTCGCGGATCTCTGCAAGATGCCCCACCTGCTGATTGCCGGTTCCACCGGCAGCGGTAAATCCGTCTGCGTCAACTCCATTATCATCAGCTTCCTGTTCCGCTCCGGCCCCGAGGATGTCAAGCTCATTTTGATCGACCCGAAGGTCGTCGAGCTGGCCGAGTACAACGGCATTCCGCACCTGCTGATGCCCGTCGTCACCGAGCCGCGCAAGGCTGCCGGTGCGCTGGGTGCCAGCGTGGCCGAGATGGAGCGCCGCTACAAGCTCTTTGCCGAGAACAACGTCCGCGAGATCAAGGCCTACAACAAGCTGGCCGCCCAGACCGGCATGGAGCACCTGCCCTATATCGCCATCGTCATTGACGAGTTGGCCGACCTGATGATGGTCGCGGGCAAGGAAGTCGAGGATTATATCTGCCGCATCGCGCAGAAGGCCCGCGCCGCCGGTATCCACCTGATCGTTGCTACCCAGCGCCCCAGCGTGGACGTCATCACCGGCCTTATCAAGGCCAACATCCCCAGCCGTATCGCCTTTGCCGTTTCCAGCCAGATCGACAGCCGCACCATTCTGGACAGCGGCGGTGCCGAAAAGCTGCTGGGCAACGGTGATATGCTCTTCCTGCCCGTCGGTGCGTCCAAGCCCGTGCGTGTGCAGGGTACCTTTGTGACCGATGAGGAGATCGGCGCGGTGCTGAGCTTTATCAAGTCCACCTCCACCGCCCAGTACGATGAAGAAATGATTGCCGAAATGGAGCGCCGCGCCGTTGCCGAAAAGGGCAGCAAGAAGGGCAGCGACGATGACGGAGACGGCGGCGGTGCATTGGACGCCATGTTTGAGCAGGCCGTTGAGTGCGTTATTGAGGCCGGACAGGCCAGCACCAGCCTTTTGCAGCGCCGCTGCAAGCTGGGCTACGCCCGCGCCGCCCGCATCATGGACCAGATGGAGCAGGAAAAGATCATCGGCCCCTATGAGGGTGCCAAGCCCCGCGCCGTGCTTGTGACCAAGGCCGAGTGGGAGGAGCGCAAGCTGAACGGCCAGTATGACGGGTAAGCGCTTTGCCCGCCTGGCCGCGGCGGTTGCCGTCTGCCTGCTGGTGCTTGCCGCGTTCGTCGTCCAGCTTTTGGGCGGCAGGGGCAGCGTTCCCAGCTGGCAGCAGCTGCGCGCCGCGCTCGGCGTACCGCTCCAAACCGAGGAAAGTGCTCCGCAGACTGCGGACGGCAGCACCGTCGTGTATGTGCTGGATGTCGGGCAGGGCGATGCCGTGCTGCTTTGTCAGGACGGCGCGTACTGCCTGATCGACACCGGCCCCGTCGAGGCTGAGGACGCGCTGCTCTATGACCTGGACGTGCTGGGTGTGCCGTCGCTTGACTATCTTGTGCTGACCCATCCCCACGCAGACCACACCGGCAACGCCCGCGCGGTGCTGCGCGCCCTCCCGGTCAAGACCCTGCTGCTGCCGCTGTGGCAGCCCACGGCGGATGAGACCGCTGACTGGCCGCGCCATCTCGCAGAGCTGGCCGCCGACAGCGGAGCAGAAATTCTCACAGCAGAAGCCGGGGAGGAATTCCCGCTTGGCAGCGGCAAGCTGCAAATTTTGCAGGGCGGCAGCGAGGATGCCGACAGCGTCAACGATGCCTCGCTCTGCACGCTGTTCACGGCGGGCGATTTCCGCTTTCTCGATACCGGCGACGCAGAGGCAGACGCCGAGCAGCGCCTGGTCGATACCTACGGCCCGACCCTGCACGCCACTCTTTTCAAGGCGGGGCATCACGGGTCCTACACCTCCAACAGCCTGACCTTTATGCAGGCGGTCCGGCCCGAGGCCGTGGCCGTCAGCTGCGGGCTGCACAACGATTACGGCCATCCGCACCGCGCTGCCCTGCAAAATTACGCAGAAGTCGGTGCCGAGGTATGGCGCACTGACCTGGAGGGCAGCCTCACCTTCATCTGGCAGAACAACACCCTCAACGTGGAAACTTCCGCGGACTCCGCCGATATTGCGGCGTAAAAATAAGGAGTAGAAAATGACGATTACGGAACAGTTCAAAGCCAAACGCTGCGTTTTCTCTATCGAATGCTTCCCGCCGAAACAGATCACCCAGATGGATAAGCTCAAGGACACCCTGCGCCAGATGCAGGCCATGGACCCCGGCTTCATCAGCGTCACCTTCGGTGCTGGCGGCTCTGCAGGCGGCGTCTCCACTGCGGAGGTGGCCGACTACATTCAGAACGAGCTGCATATCCCCACGCTGGCGCACCTGATCTGCATGGGCAACGACGAGACCCGTGCAGCGGAGATTTTGGATCAGCTGGAATCTGTCGGCGTCCGGGATGTGCTGGCCCTGCGCGGGGACCGCAGCCCGTCCCGCCCGGAGAGCCTCGACTTCAAACACGCCAGTGACCTGACGTCCTTTATCAAATGGAAGAAGCCGGCATTTTCCGTTCACGGTGCCTGCTACCCGGAGGGCCACCCCGAGGCCGACAGCCTGTTGCATGACGTTGAGAACCTGCGCATCAAGCAGGCCGCCGGTGCCGAGCACCTGCTGACCCAGCTTTTCTTTGACAACATGCACTTTTACCGCTTTCTGAATCTGGCACGCCGCGCAGGCATCACGCTGCCGGTCTCTGCCGGTGTCATGCCCATCGTTAAGCGCAGCCAGATCGAACGCACCGTTTCGCTTTCTTCGGCCAGCCTGCCGTCTGAGTTCACCCGTATGATCTCCCGCTATCAGGACGACCCGGCCAGCCTGTACGACGCCGGTATCGACTACTCCGTCAGGCAGCTGCGCGACCTCATTGAGGGCGGCGCAGACGGCATCCACCTGTACGCAATGAATGACGCCGCCGTGGCCGCGAAGGTCTACGACGGCATCAGGGATCTGCTGTAATGGAGCGCCGCAAGCCCGCCGCCATTGACCGCGCCACGGCGCTGCGCTACATGGGTGCGTCCGGCTGGACGCCCGATGCCGCCACCGCGGCCCTGCTGGACAAGGCCGAGCAGACCGTGCTGACCGCTGCTGCGCCGCGTGCGGTGTACCGCCGTCTGCCGCGTACCGCCCTGCCGCTGGAAAACTGCGGCAGCGACCTGACGCGCCATCTGCAGGGCTGCGACGAGGTCCTTCTGCTGGCAGCGACCCTCGGGGCCGAGGTGGACAAGCTGTTGCGCCGCATGGAACTGACTGACATTGCCCTGGCCGCCGCGGCAGACGCGCTGGCTTCGGTGCTTTTGGAACAGGTCTGTGACGAGCTGGAGAACGAAATACGCGCTCAGATCGAGGCGCAGGGCGTCTTTATGACCGGGCGCTACGCGCCGGGCTACGGTGACTGCCCGCTGGAGCTGAACGACGCGCTCTGCCTTGCGGCGGACACGGTACGCGGCTGCGGCCTGGCCGTGACGCCCCAGCACCTTTTGACCCCCCGCAAGAGTACCACCGCCATTTTAGGCATTGCCGACCATCCCGTGACCGGCACCCGCGCAGGCTGTGCGACCTGCCATTTAAAGGAGACCTGCTCGTTCCGCAAGCGCGGCACGACCTGTTTCACACAAGACTGATAGGGGAGAAGCGTATGCAGATTCGTGAAGTTTTTGACCGCAAGCGGTTTGTTTTTCTGGACGGCGGCATGGGCACCCAGCTGCAGGCGCGCGGTCTGCAGCCCGGGCAGAAGCCCGAGCTCGCCGCGCTGGAAATGCCGGAGGTTTTAACGGCCATCCACACTGATTACGCCAACGCGGGCGCGGATATTCTGCTGGCAAATACCTTTGGTGCCAACGCCAAGAAGCTGACCGGCTGCGGCCACACGGTGGAGGAGGTCGTTTCCGCTTCCATCGCCTGTGCGCGCAAGGCCGCCGAGACCACCGGCGCGTGTGTGGCGCTGGACATCGGCCCTCTGGGTGAGCTGCTCGTCCCCGCGGGCACGCTGGCGTTTGAGGATGCCTACAATGAGTTTGCACAGGTCATCCGCGCCGGTGCGGCGGCAGGGGCTGACCTCGTCTTTTTGGAGACGATGACCGATCTGTATGAGCTGAAGGCCGCCATCCTCGCCGCCAGGGAAAACTGCGATCTGCCTGTTTTCACCTCAATGAGCTTTGAGAGCCGCGGGCGCACCTTCACGGGCTGCACCGTCGAAAGCTACGCCGTCACGGCAGCGGGTCTCGGCGCGGACGCCGTGGGCATCAACTGCTCGCTCGGCCCCAAGGAGATTCTGCCCTTCGCGCAGCGCCTCTGCCGCAGCGTGCCCGCGGGTGTTCCGGTCTTTGTCAAGCCGAACGCCGGTCTGCCGAACCCCGACGGCAGCTACAATCTCGACCCGGATGAATTTGCCGCTGAAATGAAGGAGTACGCCGCCATCGGCGTTTCGATGGTCGGCGGCTGCTGCGGCACGACGCCCGCGTTTATCGCCAGGCTGCATGAGACCTTCAGCCCGCTGACCCCGGCGGACAAAATTCCCATCCGCCGCAGCTGTCTGTGCACGCCGGTCCGCTTTGTGGAGGTCGACGGCATCACTGTGGTGGGGGAGCGCATCAATCCCACCGGCAAAAAACGGCTGCAGCAGGCCCTGCGGGACGGCGACAGCGCCTACCCCTGCACTCAGGCTGTGGCCCAGGCCGAGGCCGGTGCGCAGGTGCTCGACGTCAATGCGGGCCTGCCCGGCATCGACGAGGCCGCCACGCTGGAGCAGCTTGTCAAGGATTTGCAGGCCGTCACCGACCTGCCGCTGCAGCTCGACTCCTCGAATCCCGAGGCCCTGTCCCGTGCGCTGCGCATCTACAACGGTAAGCCCATCGTCAACTCGGTCAACGGTGAGCCGGAGACGCTGGAAAAGATTCTGCCGCTCTGCAAAAAGTACGGCGCCGCCGTCGTCGGCCTGGTGCTGGACAAGGGCGGTATCCCGCCGACAGCCGAGGGCCGCTTTGCGATTGCTCAACGCATTGTCGCCGCTGCCAACGCCGCCGGTATCCCGAATGAGGACATCTACATTGACTGCCTGACGCTGACCGCCAGCGCCCAGCAGGAGGGTGCCGTCCAGACGCTGGAGGCTCTGTCCCGCTGCAAGCATGAGCTGGGCGTGCGCACTGTGCTGGGCGTGTCGAACATCAGCTTCGGCCTGCCGTGCCGCGGCTACCTGAACACAACGTTTTTGACGATGGCCATGTCTGCCGGGCTCGACCTTGCCATCATGAATCCCAACACGCCGGAAATGATGGCTGCCGTGCGCGCCTACCGCGTGCTGACCTCGCAGGATTTGCAGAGCACCGACTACGTTGCCGCCTATGCCGATGTGCAGATCCAGACGACGCAGACGAGCAAGTCCGCCGCCACCGTGGCCGAGGTCGGCGCCGCCGCACCGGGCGGGGACGCCCTGTTTGAGGCTGTGCGCCGCGGCCTGAAGGCCGAGGCCCGCGCCGCCGCGGACGCCGCGCTGACAATGCGCGAACCGCTGGACGTAGTGAATGTCTCGCTGATCCCCGCACTGGACGCCGTGGGCGACGGCTTTGAGAAAGGCACGGTATTCCTGCCGCAGCTTTTGCAGGCCGCCACCGCCGCGCAGGCTGCGTTCGAGGCCATCAAGGCCAAAATTGCCGCCTCCGGCCAGGCGCAGGGCAGCAAGGGCAAGATCGTCATTGCCACAGTCAAGGGCGACGTGCATGACATCGGCAAGAACATTGTCCGTGTCATCCTCGAAAACTACGGCTATGACGTGCTCGACCTCGGGCGCGACGTTGACCCCGAGCGTGTCGTAGAGGCCGTGCGCCAGACCGGCGCAAAGCTCGTCGGCCTGTCGGCCCTGATGACGACCACCGTTCCCAATATGCAGGCCACGATCGAGGCCCTGCATGCCGCGCACCTTGACTGCAAGGTCATGGTCGGCGGCGCGGTACTGACGCCCGACTACGCCCGGGACATCGGTGCCGACTACTACTGCAAGGATGCCAAGGCCAGCGCTGATTTGGCTAAGCAGCTTTTAGGCTGATTGTATAGAGCCGCGTTTCACGAAGAAACGCGGTTTTTTGCACAATTGTAAAATCTTACCTTTGTCAGCAAATCACCATTGCAGGGAAGTTCCAATTGATGTATAATAGTTGTGTTTATTGTTTTTGGACATTTTCCTTTATTTGTCTGTTTTAGGAGCGTATCTTTTGAAGCACATAGCCAAAATCGCAGCGTTCACCGCGATTTTTCTGATTATAAATCTGATTCTCTGCGGCTTTATGCCGCCCGATAACGGTTCCAGCCTTGACATGTGGCGCAGCTACCACCAAAAGCAGTCCATTGACATTGCCGTCATTGGCTCTTCGCTGGCTTCCTGCGCCCTGCCCGAAGAAGAACTCGCCGCCGCAACAGGGGAGACCGTTGCACTGATGGCAACAAACGCCCAAAGCTTGGATATGTCGCAGATCGCGCTGGAGACCCTGCTTCGGGAGCATTCTCCCCGTTATGTGATCCTTGTCATGGATCTGACCAACATGACAGGAAAACCCTATGCCAAAGCCCAAAAGGCTTTTTTATATGCAGAGCTGCAAACGGATTCCTGGAAGGATAAGCCCGCTGACCTGCTGCGCTACATGACCAGCCGTGATAACTTTACAGGTGCAGATTCCCTGAATGCGCTTTTTCCCTGGCAGAGCGGCAGCTGGCCTACCGACTGGCCCGCTACGATCCAACAGAAATGGAATGCCGTGCTGAATCGTCTGCCGCACCGGCGCGGTGCGGCCCATGCCCAGCCGGAGGATGCCGCGGTCATCAACTTTGACACTGTCGGTGCGGAGAACACCTGGAACCAGAACGCCCACGACTTTAGCGCGCAGCACATCGAGGAGCTGACCTCCATGCTGCAGCTCTGTCAGGAGAACGGCACGCGTCTTTTGCTCATCAGCGCGCCCAAGACCACGCTGGATGTTGTGAGCTACGAGACGTATTTTGACGACTACGCCTACTTCAAGCAGCTGGCAGCACAGTACGGGGCTTCCTATTATGACTTTAACCTTGCAAAGCCGGAGCTGTTTGAGAACAAAGAGCCCGACTATCACAAGGATTTCACCCACATGAATGCTGCCGGCGGGCATGCGTTCAGCCTGAGCATGGCAAAGTTTCTTGCTATGCTGGACGCCGGGCAGGATGTGGAATCGTTGTTCGAGACGCCGTCAGAATATCTGGCCGCCGTAAACTATATCACCAACGTCTACATGACGCCGGAGGTTCACCCGGACAAGATTTTGCTGCTGGCCGGTTCCTACCACGGTCCGTCCGTACAGGCTGAATACGAGTTCTGGGTCAAAGCGCCGGGGGAGAGCGAATACAGCCGGGTTTCCGCGTATTCTACCCGCTCCTGGACCGAGTACGCAGCGGCGGAGCACGGCACCTACCAGTTCCGCGTGAATGCCCGTATTGTTGGTTCTTCCGCCGATTTTGAGCGATATTATGAATGTTCTGTCGATTTTTAATTTTGTGGATGGTGTAGTGTGGAAATCTATTCCCTGAGTTTCTTCCTGCTGGTCAGCGTTGGACTCATTTTATATTATACTGTTTTCAGCCACTGCCAATGGATCTGCCTGCTGGGGTTGAGCCTGCTGTTTTTTACCGCCAGCGGCTGGAAGGGCCTTGTTTTTCTGCTTTTCACTGCGTTGACGATCTGGCTCGGCGGCTTGCAGCTGGCAAAGCTGGATGCCGATTCCGCCGCGCGGCGAAAGGCTCCGGGCATAACCAAGGACGAAAAAAAGGCCATCAAAGCACAGGCGGTGCGCCGCAAAAAATGTCTTGTTGCTGCTGTGCTGACTGCCAACTTTCTTGTGCTTGGCTACTTCAAATACTGGTCCTATTTTGCGGAGCTGCTCTCCGGTGCATTTTCGGCCACAGCGCCGTCCTCACTGGGGCTGGTCATGCCGCTTGGCATCAGCTTTTACACGTTTCAGGCCGTCGGTTATCTGATCGACTGCTACCGTGGTCGGCACCCGGCAGAGAAAAACTACGCCCGCTTTCTGCTTTTCATCAGCTTTTTCCCACAGCTGATCCAGGGCCCTATCAACCGCTACGGAGAGATGGCCCCGCAGCTCACCGCCCGTCACATCTGGAACTGGGAGCGCACCAAACGTGCACTGTTCCTGTTTCTGTTCGGTGCAATGAAGAAATATGCCATCGCAAACCTGACCGCCCCGACGATTGCCGCCATCCTCGGCGGCAATGACCCCAAGCTGGCCGGTTCTATGGCACTGCTGGCCATTTTGCTGTACTCGCTGCAGCAGTATGCAGATTTTTCCGGCGGCATTGATATGGTATTGGGTGTTGCGCAGCTGTACGGCATTGAGATGATGCCCAACTTCCGGCAGCCGTATTTTTCTACCTCGCTGGGGGATTTCTGGCGGCGCTGGCATATTTCGCTGGGTGCGTGGATGCGTGATTACCTGTTCTATCCCTTTGCACTGACCAAGCCGATGCAGCGCTTCGGCAAGTGGGCCACATCGCATTGGGGCAAGCATTTTGGCCGTGTGCTGCCCGCTGCAGTCGCCAACCTGCTTGTGTTTGCTGTGGTCGGCATCTGGCACGGCCCGCAGGCGCACTACCTTGCCTGGGGTCTGTATAACGGTCTTGTCATTGCGCTGGCTGACCTGCTGGAGCCCGCTTTCAAAAAGCTCAACACAGCGCTGCACATTCCTACCGAAAGCCGCGGCTGGCACGTTTTTCGCATCGTGCGGACCTTTATCATCGTCAACATCGGCTGGTACTTTGACCGCAATGAGTTTGTGCAGGGGTGCATCTACCTGCGCAACACCTTTACGGATTTCAATTTTTCCGCATTGGCCGCGAATGCACCCGGCGCTTTCGCGGCAGTCTCCGGCCCGGCCTGGGGGCTTGTCATCATCAGTACCCTTCTGGTCTTTGCCCATAGTGTGCTGAAGGAACAAGGCCGCGACCCTTACGCAGAGGTACAGCGGCTGCCGCTTGCGCTGCGCTGGGGTTTATACTATCTTGTTATTTTCATGGTACTCCTCAGCTTTATCTGCGTCAATGAAACCGTTGGTTTCCTCTATGCCAATTTTTAAGAAAAGAGCTTTCTATGCAAACAAACATTCTGGACTGGCTTGAAGCCACGTCCGCCCGCTGCCCGGATGCCACCGCTGTGGGGGATGACCAGACAGACTGTACCTGGGCACAGTTGGCCGACACGGCCCGCCGCGCCGGCAGCTTTCTAGCGTCCCGCACGATGCCGCGCCGCCCAGTGGCATTTTACCTGGAAAAATCCGTTTCCGCCTTTGCTGCCATGCTTGGCACAGTCTACGCGGGCTGCTGCTACTCGGTGCTTGACACCCGCCAGCCCGCTGCCCGCACTTTGCAGGTATTGGATACTTTGGCCCCTGCATTTCTTGTTACGGACGAGGCCCACGCTGCCGCAGCTGCCGCGCTGGGGTACAGCGGGCAAATCATCCGGCTTGACGATCTGCTGGCCGCACCCGCGGACGCTGCCCTGCTGGCAGCCCGCCGCCGTCAGGCTGTGGACGTTGACCCTCTGTATATCAACTTCACAAGCGGAAGCACCGGTGTGCCAAAAGGCGTCACCGTCAGCCACCGCTCGGTGCTGGATTTTATCCCGCAGTTTGCCGAAATTTTCGGCATCACACAAAACGATATTCTGGGCAATCAGGCTCCCTTTGACTTTGACGTTTCGGTCAAAGACCTGTACACGGCACTGTACACGGGGGCTAAGGTGCAGATCATCCCGCGCGCTTATTTTAGTCAGCCCACAAAACTCATGGACTATCTGGCAGACCATGAGGTCACCATACTTGTATGGGCCGTCAGTGCCATGTGCTTTGTCTCCATCATGAACGGCTTCGGCTACCGTATCCCTTCCCGCGTGCGGCAGGTATTGTTCAGCGGCGAAGTCATGCCCATCAAGCACCTGATGAAGTGGAAGTCCGCTCTGCCGCACGCCCGGTTTGTGAACCTCTACGGCCCGACAGAGATTACCTGCAACTGCACCTACGCCATTTTGCCGGACCGCGATTTTGCCCCGGATGAGGCGTTGCCCATCGGACGCGCGTTTCCCAACGAGAAGGTCTTTCTGCTGGACGAGAACGACGCCCTTGTCACCGTGCCCGGGCAGGCAGGGGAGATCTGCGTTTCCGGTACGGCGCTTGCCCTCGGCTACTATGCTGATCCTGTGCGCACAGCGCAGGCCTTTACCCAGAATCCGCTGAACACCAACTGGTATGAGCGTATTTACCGCACCGGCGATCTGGCCCGCTACGACGAAAGCGGCAGCCTGTATTATATTGGCCGCCGGGATTTCCAGATCAAGCACATGGGACACCGCGTAGAGCTTGGCGAAATTGAAGCTGCCGCTATGCGCTGCGACGCTGTGACCCGTGCCTGCTGCACGTTTGATGCCGAACGCCAGCGGCTCCACCTGTTTTACACGGGCAGCTGTGAGAAAGCTGCCCTGCTGGCTGCGCTGAAAGAAAGTCTGCCGCCTTTTATGCAGCCGAATACTGCTGTGCAGCTGGACGAGATGCCGCTGAATAAAAACGGCAAAATTGACCGCACGGCACTGGCTGCCCTGACGAAAAAAGGAGCCCATAAATGACCGACGCTTCTTTACAAAAAATTGCTGCCACCTACGGCACACCGACGTTTGTCTTTGACACTGACGCTTTGCAGGCCCGCGTGCGCGCTATTCAGGCAATCTGGGGCAGGGAAATCGACCTTTGCTATTCCATCAAAGCCAACCCATTTCTGCTGCCTGCCATGATGCAGGTCACTGCGCGGCTGGAAGTATGCAGTCCCGGAGAGCTTTCGCTCTGCGAGAGCCTGCATGCTGCGGATGCACGTGTTATCTATTCGGGTGTTAATAAGACGCCTGTGGATATTGCCCGCGCCGTAGCCGACGGCGTCGGCACCTGCACAGCGGAATCTCTGCTGCAGGTCCGCTATCTGCAGGATGCTGCACGCAAGGCCGCCAAGCGGCTGCCCGTGGTGCTGCGGCTGAACGCGGGCAGTCAGTTCGGCATGTCAAAGGAGGATCTTTTCACCGCATTGGCGCATCGCAGGGAAACACCTGATCTGGAGTTTATCGGCATTCACTACTTTGTCGGGACCCAGCGCAAAAAGCTGGTCAATCAGCAAAAAGAGCTGGCCATGCTGCGGGAACTGTACGCTGAAATTGAGCAGACCTTCGGCCTGCGTCTGCCGGAACTGGAATACGGCCCAGGGCTGGCAGTGCCGTATTTTGACGGCGACGATTTTACCGACACACTGTCCCCGGCCAAAGAACTTGCGCCAGCACTGCGCGAAGTCAGCAGCTGGGTCCATCTGACCGTTGAGATGGGCCGCTTTTACACCGCCGAATGCGGTTATTACCTGACCACCGCCATGGACTGCAAGGACCACGGCGGGCAGCACTACTGCATTGTGGACGGTGGAATGAACCACCTGAATTATCTTGGCCAGATCATGGGTATGAAACGCCCGCATTTGCGCCATTTTGCTGCCCGGGCAGCTTCCGTACAGGACTGGACACTTTGCGGCAGCCTTTGTACTACGAACGATGTTCTTGTGCGCAGTATGCCGCTGGCCGGACTATGCCCCGGCGACCTGCTTGTTTTTGAAAACACCGGTGCCTACTCTGTTACGGAAGGACTTGGTCTGTTTTTGAGCCGCGACCTGCCGCAGGTCATTCTGTGGCAGAACGGCGCGCCGTACCCGGTACGCAGCGAAACGCCGACCTATCCCATCAATACACCCGCTGTGTAAAATAATTTAAAAAGGAGAAATACCAATGGAACGTTTACTGGAAATTTTAAGCGAAATCAAAGAGGACGTGGATTTTTCTACCTGTACAACGCTGATCGATGACGGCATCCTGGACTCTTTCGACATTCTGCAGATCATCTCGGCCCTGAATGAGGAATACGACATTTCGATCCCCGCATCCGAAATCATGCCGCAGAACTTCAACAGCGCCGAGGCCCTTTACAAGATGGTCCAGCGCCTGCAGGAAGATTGATGTCCGAAATGCCCGGAATACCCGAAATATAAGATAACGCTTGCATTTATTCCAAACTTATTGTATAATACTAAAAGCGGACAGGGCTGAATTGCGCTGTTTCGCGTACAGATGCAGGTCCCGCGCGTGGGCAGCCTGTGAACCATGTCAGGCGGGGAACCGAGCAGCATTAAGCGGCGCTTGCCTAGTGCCGCGGTCAAGCCTGCATCTGTACGCAAAGCAGCGCAGCCGCGTGCTCTGCCCGCTGTTTTTTGTAGCTTTGCAGGAGGTGAGCCGATGTACCGTGCCCTGTATCGAAAATGGCGTCCCCAGCGCTTTGCGGACGTGGTTGGCCAGACGGCCATCGTCACGGCCCTGCAGAACCAGATTTCTGCCGGGCGCATCGGCCATGCGTATCTGTTCACCGGCACCCGCGGCACCGGCAAGACGACCTGCGCCAAGATCTTTGCCAAGGCGGTCAACTGTCTGGACACCTCCAGCCCCGACCCCTGCGGCGAGTGTGAAATTTGTAAGGGCATTGACTCCGGCTCCGTCATGGACATCATCGAGATGGATGCCGCGTCGAACAACGGCGTTGACGACATCCGCGACCTGCGCGACGAGGTGGCCTATCTGCCGTCAGTCTGCAAGTACAAGGTCTACATTATCGACGAGGTGCACATGCTCTCCACCGCGGCGTTCAACGCGCTGCTCAAAACGATGGAGGAACCGCCCGAGCACGTCATCTTTATCTTAGCCACCACCGAGGTGCAGAAGGTTCCCGTCACGATTTTGAGCCGCTGCCAGCGGTATGACTTCACCCGCATCACGGCGGATGACATTGCCGGGCGGCTGCTCTACGTAGCCGGGCAGGAGAAGATCGAGCTGGACGAGAACGCCGCACAGTTGATTGGCCGTCTGGCCGACGGTGCCATGCGTGACGCGCTGTCCATTCTGGACACCTGCGCCGGTGTCGACAACCACGTGGACGAGGCGCTCGTCCGCCGTATGGCCGGTGTCACGGACAGAAGCTACCTGTTTGAGATCAGCGACGCCATCGCGGCAGGGGACTCCGTCACTGCACTGGAAAAAATCGCCGAGCTACGCCAGCAGAGCGTCGATATGCGCCGCCTCTGCATGGAGTTAGCCGGGCATTACCGCAATCTGATGCTCTGTGCGCTGCCGGGCGGCACGTCGCTTCTGACCGGCATCTCGCCGGAGGAGGAGGACGCCTACACCCAGCGCAGGGACTTCCCGCAGCGGGAGGCCATCCGTGCGGTCAATGCGTTCGGCTCGGCACTTGAGAAAATGAGCCGCGGCACTGACCAGCGCATTGAGCTGGAGCTGGCGATTTTCTCACTGACCCAGCCCGAGACTGCCGCCACACCTGTTATCATCCAGCAGCCCGCCCCGGCAGCACCCGCCGCGCCTCAGGCGTTCGCCAGTGCGCCGCGCGCCTACACAGCAGCGCCGCCGGTACAGGCTGCGCCCTCTGTAGTGCCGCCCGTGGTACAGCCGCAGAGCGTTCCCGCTGCTGCACCGGATGATGTACCGCCGCCCATTGACGATGACCCGCCGTTCCTACAGCCGGAGTTGAAGCCCGCCCCGCAACAAACTCCCGCGCCGGTACCGGCAGCACCCGCTGCCCCGGCCCCGCGTAAGGCCGAGCCGCCGCGGCAGGCAGGCCCGCTGGAGCCGTTCGCCTTCTGGCCCGCCGTGCTGGCCGATTTGGAGGAGAATGATGCAATGCTCATCTCCTTTTTACGCGGCACCCGGGCCTACTGTGACGGCAAGCGCGTGCTGTTTGAGTGCAGCGACGCCTTCCGCGATTATATCCGCAATAACCGGGAGGTCAGCAAGCGTCTTAAGGAAACTATCTACCGTGTATCGCGCACCAAGTACAGTATCGGCCCCTATGAGGAGCCAAAGACCGACGACACCACCGTTTCCGTCAGCCTGGATGAGACCCTGCACACGATGCAGGCGCTTGGTGTCGATTTGAAAATCGTTGATAAATAATTATTTTTGGAGGATATAACCATGAAAGCAAGACTGCCCAAGGGCTATGGCCGACCCGATCCCAACGCCATGATGCGTCAGGTCCAGAAGATGCAGGACGACATCCGCGCCAAGCAGGAGGAGCTCGAAGCCAAGGAGTACACCGGCACCGCCAGCGGTGAGATAGTCACTGTCACGATGAACGGCAAGCATGAGATCACCGCCGTCAAGATCAAGCCCGAGGCCGTCGACCCTGATGATATTGAAATGCTTGAGGATCTGATTGCCGCCGCCGTCAACAGCGCCTCCGCTGCCGTTGACAAGGACTCCGAGGAGGAGATGTCCAAGATGACCGGCGGTCTGAACATCCCCGGTCTGGGCTAAGAGGCTGCCTATGTTCAACAACAATGTTGAGCCGCTGGAAAATCTGATCGACCAGTTTGCCCAGTTTCCCGGCATTGGCCGCAAAAGTGCGGTGCGTATGGCCTATCAGGTCATGTCGATGCCGCCCAAGCAGGCCATGGAGCTGGCCAAGGCGATTGAGCACGCCAAAAGTGACCTGCACCGCTGCCGCATCTGCCAGGACTACACCACCGGCGATGTCTGCAAGATCTGCGCCTCCCAGAAGCGGGACCGCAGCATCATCTGCGTGGTCGAGGGCCCGCGCGACATTAAGTCGATTGAGCGCACCCACGAGTACAACGGCCTGTACCATGTGCTGCACGGCCTGATTTCGCCGATGGATGGCATCGGTGCTGATCAGCTCTGCATCAAGGAGCTGCTGGCCCGTCTGAATGACACCGTCAAGGAGGTCATCATGGCCACCAGCCCGACGGTGGAGGGCGAGGCCACGGCAATGTATATTGCCAAACTCATCAAACCTCTGGGCATCAAAACGACCCGCCTGGCCTATGGCCTGCCCGTCGGCTCGAGTCTGGAATACGCCGATGAGACGACGCTGTACCGTGCCATGGCCGGACGCGGCGAGATGTAAAAAAATTCCTGTACCGCTTTTGCCGGTACAGGTTTTTTATTGCAGCTTTATTTCAGCAGACCGTAATCCCGCAGACAGCGCTGTACACCCGTCAGGGTATCGTCAAAGCCGATACCCGCTGCCGCACGGAACCTGCCGCCGTCCATCAGCAGGCTGCGCGGCCAGTCTGCCGTCTCTATGACAGGGTGGATGTCCAGCAGCGCACAGGCGCGCCGGGCCGTCGTGACCATGTCGCAGTCGTTCTCGCTGCCAAAGTTGTACACACCGCCCGGCAGTTCCATGGCCTGGGTCAGCCGCTCCACGGCCTCCCGCACATAGGTGATGCCGCGGTAGTCCCGCGCCGAAAACCGCAGCGTCTCCTGCCGCATAGCAGCGGTCAGCAGGTTCAGCAGAAAGTTACCGCGGATCGGCAGGCCGTACCCGGGCAGGTCGTACATCCAGGCCGCCCGCAGCAGCACGGCATCGGGCAAAATATCCAGCACGCGCTGCTCCATCTCCTGCTTGTGGCGGCCATAGACGTTTGCGGGGGAGAGCGGTGTATCCTCGTCAAACGGCCCGTGCTCAGTAAGGCCCGTGTAGACCTGGTCAGAGCTGAACGCAACCAGCTTTGCGCCGCTTTTTTGCGCTGCAGCCGCCATCCAGCACGGCAGCAGAACGTTGGCGCGGTAGGACTCGTCCGGGTGCTTTTCGCTGTAGCCCGTGTCAGAGAGCGCCGCCGTGTGTACGATCACATCTGGCTGCTCGCGCCGCACCCAGTCGGCCACGGTCTGCTCATCCGCTGCGGCCAGCATTCCTTTGGGGAAGGCGCACAGCTCGTACCGCCCCGCCAGTTGGGTCATGATGCGTGCCCCCACAAAGCCGCCCGCGCCGGAGACCAATAGCTTTTTCATGTCTTTTCCCTCGCAATACGATTTTTGTCTTTATTGTACCGTTTTTGCGCAGCTGTTGCAAGCAACTTGACAAATTCCGCGCCGGTTTGTATAATAGAAACACCTAAAATAAGGTGTGGATTTTTACAGTTCTGATACTACTTTTCGCCACACAGCGCTTTCTTTCCGGGAAAGCGTTGTGTGGTTTTTGTTGTGTCAAAAGGAGGAGCCTATGAACGATACCTTCATGAAAGAAAAGCCGATTTTTCCGCTGCTGACCTCAATGGCCCTGCCCATGGTCGTTTCGATGCTGGTCAATGCACTGTACAACATCGTGGACAGCCTCTTTGTCGCCCGCATCAGTGAGGAAGCCATGACTGCGCTGTCCCTCGTCTACCCGGTGCAGAACCTCATCAACGCGATTGCCATCGGCTTCAGCATCGGCATTGCCGCGATGATCTCGCTGCATCTCGGTGCAGGCAACAAAGAAAAGGCTGACATGGCCGCCACCCACGGCATGGTGCTTTCGCTGATCCACGGCGTCGTGATTTCCATCGTCTGCACCGCCATCATGCCGCGGTTCCTGCACTCCTTCACCAGCGACAAGACCGTCATTGCCATGGGCGTGACCTACTCCCGCGTTGCCTTTATGTTCGCCGTCGTCATCATGGCCGCCATGGCGTTTGAGAAGATCTTTCAGGCGGTGGGCCGGATGAACATTACGATGATCGGCCTGATGGGCGGCTCGGTCTGCAACATCATTCTGGACCCGCTGCTGATTTTCGGCATCGGCCCGTTCCCCAAAATGGGCATTGCCGGTGCGGCGCTGGCTACCGGCATCGGCCAGATGGTCCCCGTCATCTTCTATCTGATCGTCTACTTCGTCAGCCCTATCCCGGTCAGGCTGCGCTCTGGCTGCCTGAAGCCGGACGCCAAAATGGCCCTGCAGCTCTATTCCATCGGCGTACCGGCCATCCTGAATCTGGCGCTGCCCTCGGTGCTCATCACCTTCCTGAACTCGCTGCTGGCCGTCTACTCTCAAAGCTATGTCGTCGTACTGGGTATCTACTATAAATTGCAGACCTTCCTGTACCTGCCCGCCAACGGCATTGTGCAGGGTCTGCGCCCCATCATCGGCTACAACTACGGCGCGGGGGAGTATGACCGCGTCAAAAAGCTCTACCGCACGTCCATGGGCATGTGCGCCGCCATCATGGCCGCGGGCACGGTGCTCTGTCTGGCGCTGTCCGGCCAGCTGATCGGGCTTTTCAGCTCGAACGCCGAGACCATCGCCATCGGCACGTCGGCCCTGCGCATCATCTGCGTCGGCTTCATCGTCTCGACGATTTCAGTCGTCGCCTCCGGCTCGCTGGAGGGTCTCGGCATGGGCGTGCAGTCACTGGTCATCTCGCTGTGCCGTTACATCGTTGTCATCATGCCGCTGGCCTGGCTGTTCTGCCGCCTGCTGGGTGCCGACGGCATCTGGAACGCCTTCTGGGTGACCGAGGTCATCACGGCGGGCATTTCAATGGTCGTATACCACAAGCCCTCTGCGAGGGGGCTCCGCCCGCAGGCGGTGGGGGAGAGAACTGTACGGTTGCCCGAAATATTTCGGGCTATGGCAAGGTTCTCTCCCTCCGCCCCTTCGGGGCACCGCTCCCCCTCTGGCACAAGCGCCACCTCCCCCGTATCGGGGGAGTCTGTCTCGCAGAGGGAGGTTTTTCGACACGATGCGCCTTTCCCCAAAGGGGAAGGCTTTTCGTTACGCCTGCTCCTGCACGTACCGAATAAACGCATCGCGCTCCGCGGTGGTGCGCACAACGGCCGTGTACATCCAGTCGCCCATGTCCAGGCGCAGTGCTTGGGGAATGCGCTCACACATCCGCATACGGGAGCCGTACTTGGCCATGATCTGCGCATGGTTGTGCTTGTACTCATGGCAGTCGCGGCGGCCTGCGTAAACGCAGAAATACTTCGGGCCGTCCAGCTCGGCGTTGCGTACCTCGTCGTAGCAGACCATGTCCGCCCAAATCTGGTAGCAGTCCACCGAGTTCGCATAGTTGATCATGTCGGGCGTGTAGCCGCCTGCGGGGCGCATGTTGACCTCCAGCGCGACGTAGTCGCCCTTTTTGCCAAGACCCGGCTTGTCCTCATTCAACTGGAAGAACTCACAGTGGAAGAAGCGGCTCTTTGCGCCGAACGCCTTGATGGTGCGGAAGCCCACATCCTTCAGCGCAGCGGGCACGGACTTCTGCGTCCAGTAGGAGAGGTCGCCGTTCTGACTGACGATGTCCAGCAGCGGGGTGGGGAACACGTTGGAGGTGTAGAACAGCGGCACGCAATGGCTGTCGGCCACACCGTCAAAGCTGACGATGGTGCCGTTGATGTACTCCTCCATAATGTACCGGACGTTATGCGGCTCGGCGTAGAATTCTTTCAGCTCAGTGAAATTGCGCAGCTTGTAGGTCGCCTCGGCACCGCAGCCGTTGTCCGGCTTGACGATGACCGGATAGCCGACCTCCTTGATGAAGGCGCGGGCCTCGGCCAGTGTGCTGACAATATGGTAGCGCGCCACCGGCACACCCGCGGCGATGTAGCTTTCCTTCATTTTGCTCTTGTACTTGATGCGCTCGATGAAGTCATTCTTTGCACCGGTATTGATGTTGAAATCCGTGCGCAGCTGGGCGTCCATCTCCAGCCAATACTCGTTGTTGGACTCGATCCAGTCGATCTTGCCATAGTGGAAGGTAAAGTACGCGACAGCGCGGAGCATCTCGTCGTAATTGCCAAGATCATTCACGCGGTAATACTCAGTCAGGCACTGCTTCAATTCCCAGGGAATCTCGTCAAACGGAGCATCACCGATGCCCAGCACATTGACGCCGTTGCGGTGCAGACGGTCACAGAAATTCCAGTAGGTCTTGGGAAAATGCGGGCTGACAAAGATAAAATTCATCGGGTACTTCAACTTCCTCTCTCAAACTTCACACAAACCGGCGTCACACAAAGCGATTCTGTGCAGCGTCATACTCATAGCCGATCTCGCGCAGGGCCGCACACAGCGCGTCACGGTCAGTCTCCTCACGGTCACACAGCGCGTCCAAACTGGCGTCGCGGTCCCGCAGTTGGGTGTTTACATAGCTCAACAGCATTACAGGGTCACGGGGGAGCATAGGCCCACCTCCTAAAAAGCAAGCATAAAAGAGAAAAAGCCGGTCACACGATGTGACCGGCATTTTTTCCTTCCAATCAGACCGCGCGGGTAACTTTACCAGAGCGCAGGCAGCGGGTGCAGGCGTAGATATACTTCGGGGAACCGTCCACGATCGCCTTCACGCGCTTGACATTGGGGTTCCAGGTACGGTTGCTCCGACGATGAGAGTGAGAAACCTTGATACCGAACGTGACACCCTTGCCACAGCAAGAACATTTGGCCATAATTGCTTGCACCTCCTTTTCAATAGCTTTAATAGTATAGCGTATACTGCGCGAAAATGCAAGTGTTTTGACAGAAAAAATTTTGATTTTTTTCATAATTTTGCGTTTTTGTTTGATTCAGGCGCTAAATATTGTGTTTTCGGTGCCTACAGGGCTTGTCTTGCCGCCGTTTCTACGATATAATAGACTAAGCTTTTAATGGGGTGGTGTTACCTTTTGAACGGATTGTTGTCTCCCACGGTGATCGTGCAGTATCTGCTGCGCGCTGTTGTCGTGCTCATCACCATCCCGTTTCACGAGTCGGCCCACGCGCTGGCCAGCCACCTGCTGGGTGATGACACTGCCGTGCGCGCCGGGCGTCTCTCGATGAATCCGCTGCGCCACTTTGACCCGCTGGGTGCCCTGTGCATGCTGGTGGGCGGCGTCGGCTGGGCCAAGCCCGTCTCGATCAACCCGTACAACTATAAGAACCCCAAGGTCGGCATGGCGCTGTCCGCCGCCGCGGGGCCTGCCAGCAATCTGCTGCTGGCGTGGGTGTCGATGATTCTGTACAAGCTGTGCTGGTACAGCGGGCTGGGGGATGCCGTGCCCGTACTGACGATGTTCCTATATTATATGGTAGCCATGAATCTGAGCCTGGCGGTTTTCAATCTGCTGCCGGTGCCGCCGTTTGACGGTAGCCGCATTGCGCTCTTGTTTTTGCCGCAGCGGCTCTATTTCAGAGCGATGAAATATGAGCGATATATTATGCTGGCCGTGCTGGCACTGGTGTTTTTGGGTCTGCTGGACGCGCCGCTGTCTTGGCTTGTCAACGGTATGTGGCGGCTGATGCTGCACCTGACAGGCTTTGCGGAGCTGCTTTGGGGGTATTGAGTTTTTGCCGGAAGTTCTGACATTTAAAATAGAAGATTTTGAGGGCCCGCTGGATTTGCTGCTGTACCTGGTGGGCAAAAATAAAATGAACCTCTATGATGTCAACATCATGGAGCTGATCGAGCAGTACACCGCTGCCATCCGGGAGATGCAGCAGGACCGGATGGAGATTTCCAGCGAGTTCATCGACATGGCGGCGCATTTGGTGCAGATGAAAAGCGCCCTGCTGCTGCCGCGCAGCCCCGAGGCCGAGCGCATGAAGGCCGAGCTGACCGGGCGTTTGATCGAGTACAGCGCCTGCAAGGAGGTTGCCGCCCAGCTGGGCAGCCGTGCCCGTGATCTGTACACTGTAGCCCGTGAGCCGATGCCGCTGGTCGGCGCTGCCGAATACACCCGCCGCCATGACCCGAACTGGCTCGTGCAGGCGTGGTTCAATCTGATGGGCCGCAGCACCCGCAAGAAAAAGCCCACGCAGGAAAAGTTTGAGCCGCTCGTCACCGCGCCGTTTGTCTCCGTCGCCAGCCGCGTCTCCCACATGCTGCGCGGCTTGCTCAAGGGCAGCCTGCAAAAAATGGGCCAGCTGTTCAGCCACGAGGAAAGCCGCAGCACAAACGTAGCGACCTTCCTGGCGCTGCTCGAGCTCATCCGCGCGGGACGCGTCAAGGTCGACGACAGCGGCGCCTTGCAGCTGGACCGCACACACCGCAGAAGAAAGGACAAAACGCCATGACAGAACGACAGGAGCTCGGCTCTCTTGAAGCCATGCTGTTTGCCCACGCCGAGCCTGTGGAGACCGCCCGCCTGGCCGACGCCCTGCGGCTGGACGCCGACGAGGTCACCACACTTTTGCAAAAGCTGCAAAAGCGCTACGATGAGCAGGAGAGCGGCATGGTCATCCTGTACTTCGAGCCTGACCGCTGGCAGATGACGACCCGCCCGTACTACGGCGAGATGGTCAAGCGCATTCTGGACACCCGCCGCAACGCGCCGCTTTCGCCCGCCGCACTGGAGGTACTGGCCGTCATCGCCTACAATCAGCCCGTCTCCCGCAGCTTTATCGAGCAGGTCCGCGGCGTTGACTCGTCGTCCACCGTCACCAAGCTGTTGGACAAGGGACTGATCGAAGAGGCGGGCCGTCTGGACCTGCCCGGCAAGCCGGTAGCTTTCCAGGTCACGGACACATTTCTGCGCGTCTTTGGCCTCGGCAGTCTGGCCGACCTGCCGCCGCTTCACGGCGAGGCTGCCGAGAGCGCCGAGCCGGAGGAGACGGAAGGCGACGACGGTCAGCTGGAATGGAAGTGATTGCTTATGGCCATTCTGTTGTTCCTTCTCCGACTGATCGGCTGGGTGCTGCTGGCGGTGCTCTTGCTGCTGTTCGTCGCCCTGCTGATACCGCTGGGCGTTCGGTTTGCGTACCGCCCGGGCAGCGTGCGGGCCACGGCCTGCTACGGACCGCTGCACTTCACGCTCTGGCCGCGCAAGGGCCAGCCGGAAGCACTGAAAAAGCCCGCCTCCGCCGCACCGCCCGGGCAGACCGTGCGCAAGACGGCGGACGGCGAACAGGCGTCCGTCACCGTGGACGTCAAGCCGGACAAGCCCGCCGCAAAGCCCGCACAGACCGTCGCCCGGCAGCCCGCGGCGCAGGGGAAGCCAGAAGCGCCGAAGCCTGCTGACAGTGTCCCCGCTGAAAGCGCAGATGCTGAGGGCAGCGCGAAAAAGGGCAGTCTGCCGTTCGGCATCTCGACGCGCATCGACGCCGCTATGCAGCTGCTGTCCAATGACCCGATAGCATTTGCCCGGTGCATGCTGGGCCACACAGGCTGGCTGGGGCGCCACCTGCTGCGTTCGGTGCGGGTGTCCGGGCTGGACATCTTCTGGACTGTGACAGCCGACGAGGCCAGCACCACCGCCGAGCTGTTCGGCGCCGAAATGGCGCTTGCCAACAATCTGCTGGCTCTGGTCCAGCAGTACATCCGCGTACAGAGTGACCGCCTCTGGCTCGAGCCGGATTTCACCGGTGAGCGCGCAGGGGAGCGTATCGTCTCGTTCCGTCTGACGTCCTGCGCCGCCGTGCTGCTCTGGCTCGTCATCCGGCTGCTGCACCGTCTGTGGAAGGACCCGCAGCTGCAGCCCGCTGCAAAGGCATAAACGATTTCTTTTTTCGATAAAAGGAGGAACTTACAATGGCTGAACATCCTATTCAAGGTCTGATGGGCGTCACCATCGAGAAAATCCGCGACATGGTCAACGCCGAGACCATCATCGGTGACCCGATCCATGTGGATGACACCACCATCATCCCGGTCTCCCGCGTCACCTTTGGGTTTGTGTCCGGCGGCTCCGACGTCGGCCCCAGCTCCAACAAGCAGATGTTCGGCGGCGGCAGCGGCGCAGGCGTCTCGGTCACGCCGGTGGCATTCCTCGTCGTTTCCAACGGCAATGTGCGCACCGTCCAGCTGGTGGAGAAGGTCTCCGCCGTTGACAACGTTATAGCCTCGCTGCCGGAGCTGGTGGACAAAGTCGCTGCGCTCATCAAGAAAGAAAAGCCGGGTGCTGACGCACCCGCCGAATAAGGAGTATAAATTTTAATGGCAGAACAACGTATTCAAAAGGTACTGGCCGACCAGGGCATCTGCTCCCGCCGCGAGGCCGAGCGCCTGATCGCTGCGGGCAAGGTCAAGGTCAACGGCCACCCGGTCACCCTGGGCGACAAGATGGACCCCGACTATGACAAGGTCATGATCGACGGGCAGACACAGCGCATCGTGCGCAAGCGCCAGTACACTTACATCATGCTGCACAAGCCCCGCGGCTATCTGACGACCCGCTCTGACGACCGTGGCCGCAAGACCGTCATGGATCTTGTTTCCGATGTGCCCGCCATGCTGCGCCCGGTGGGCCGCCTGGACAAGGACAGCGAGGGGCTGCTGCTCATGACCGATGACGGCGCATTCATCAATATGCTGACCCACCCGTCCGGCGGTGTCGGCAAGCTGTACCGCGTCACGGTCAATCCCCGCGCCACTGAGCAGCAGATCATCGAGATGTCGTCCGGCGTTGTGCTGGATGACGGCGTCAAGACCAAGCCCTGCGTCATCCACGTCGTGGTCGATGAGCCGGGCCGCAGTGTGCTGGAGATCACCCTGCACGAGGGCCGCAACCGCCAGATCCGCCGCATGTGCTCCGCTGTCGGCCTGCAGGTCGTGCGCCTGCGCCGCAGCGCCGAGGGTCCCGTCAAGCTCGGTATGCTGCAGCCCGGCGAGTACCGTGAGCTGAAAAAGAGCGAGATCAATGCCCTGCGCAACGCAGCCATGAAATCTGCCGGCAAAGGGGAGAGCCGTGCTGCCAGCCCGGCCCGCCGTCCCGGCCCCCTTAAAAAGCGCACAAATTCTGACTAAAATTGCAGGAAATTCTGAAAAATGTGCAAAATTCCACTTGTGGAAACGTCGCGAACGTAGTATAATTCAATTAAATGGCGGATTTTTTGTAAAGTATTTTTATAAAAAACAGTCAGCTTTACCATAGGAGGAAACTGTATGGCAGCAAATAAGCCCGGCAAGGCAGAGATCCTTGCAGCATTTTTTGATGACGGCACCTACTCGCCGCTGTTTACCGACGGCGCAGTGAGTGCTGCTTACGGCTGTGCAAACGGCCAGAACGCCTACGTCGTGTTTGAGGACGGTTCTCCCGTCGGCGTGCAGGATATTGAAAAGAATATCCGCGTGCTGGAGATGGCCGCCGAGACCGGCGCACCGGTTGTTACGTTCTATGATTCCACGGGTGCCAAGCTCGAGGGCGGTCTTGATCTGCTCAACGCCAACGCCCGCCTGACCGCAGAGATCGCGCGCGTTTCCGGCGTTGTGCCTCAGGTCGCCGTTGTCACCGGTACCTGCGCCGGTACTAACGCCATCAACGCCGCTGCCGCGGACGTCTGTGTCATGGCAGAGGATGCCGAGCTGTTCCTGAACGCTCCGTTCAACGCTGAGGACAAGGTTGCAAACGCCGGCTCTGCCGCGTTTGCCGCCAAGGCCGGTGTCGCCGCCGTTACCGCTGCGGACGCCGTTGCCGCCGCCAAGCAGGCCGCCTCCATCGTCGCCCTGCTGCCCGCCAACAATCTGGCCGGTCCTGCGCTGTTCGACTTTGCCGCTCCCTCCAAGGCTCTTGACCTCGTCAAGTACTCTGCGGCTGACGTGATCGCCGCTCTGGCCGATGAGGGCAGCACTGTGGAGCTGTACGCAGGCTACGGCAAGAACATCGTCACCGCGCTGGCTACCATCAACGGCAGTGCCGTTGGTATCCTGGCCACCGAGAAGGCCGCCCTGTGCCACAAGTGCACCGCCAAGGCTGCCCGCTTCGTTCGTCTGTGCGATGCCTACAGCATCCCCGTTGTGACCGTCGTCAACACCGAGGGCTTCGGCAAGAGCGAGGGCGACGATCAGGCTGGCGGCATCCGTCAGGCTGCCCGTATGGCCGGTGTCTACGCCGAGGCTACCACCGTCAAGGTCGCCGTACTGGCCGGTGAGGCCGTCGGCCCTGCCTACACGGTCTTTGCCGCCTGCGCCGACTGGCGTGTTGCCGTGCAGGGCTGCACCGTAGCCCCGCTGGCTCCCGAGGCCGCTGTCACCGTTCTGTACAAGGACGAGATCTTCGCTTCCGATAACATCGTCAACGCCACCAAGGCCAAGGCTGCCGCCTACGCCAAGGAGGTCTGCAGCGCCAATGCCGCTGTGGCCAACGGTGCTGCTGACACCATTGCCGATGCTGCCACCGCCCGCGGCGCTGTCGCTCAGGCTCTGGATATGCTGGCCAGCAAGCGCACTGTGCGCCTGGCTAAGAAGCACGGCAATATCACGCTGTAATCATCAACCTTGAAATAGGGAGGACTTTTCCATGAAAAACCTGATCGTTACCGTTAACGGCGTTGCTTATAATGTCACCGTTGAGGAAGGCACCGGCGCTCCCGCTGCCGCTGCTGCTCCTGTTGCTGCCCCCGCAGCCGCTCCGGCTCCCGCAGCCGCTCCGGCTCCCGCCGCCGCTCCTGCCGGTGCCGCCGGTGCCGTCTCCGTCACCGCTCCCATGCCCGGCAATATCCTGGATGTCAAGGTCAAGGCCGGTGACTCCGTCAAGGCTGGCGACACCCTGCTGATCCTCGAGGCCATGAAGATGGAGAACGAGATCAGCGCTCCGCAGGACGGCACCATTGCCAGCGTCAATGTGCGCAAGGGCGACGTTGTCAACTCCGGCGACCTGCTCATCACCATGAACTAATAGAAAGGCCGGGTGAATCACATTGGCTAAGAAACCCATTAAGATTACTGAGGTCGTCCTGCGTGACGCCCATCAGTCTCTGCTGGCCACCCGTATGACCATGGACGAGATGCGCCCCATCCTGCCCGAAATGGACAAGATCCCGTATTTCTCCGTTGAGTGCTGGGGCGGCGCTACGTTCGACTCCTGCATCCGCTTCCTGGACGAGGACCCCTGGGAGCGTCTGCGCATCCTGCGCAAGGAACTGCCCCACCAGAAGCTGCAGATGCTGTTCCGCGGCCAGAACATGCTGGGCTACCGTCCCTACGCTGATGACGCCGTCGAGTACTTCGTCCAGAAGTCCGTTGCCAACGGCATCGACGTCATCCGTATCTTTGACGCGCTGAACGACCCCCGCAACCTGCAGACTGCCATCAAGGCAGCCAACAAGGAGGGTGCCCATGTTCAGGCCTGCATCAGCTACACCCTGAGCCCGGTACATAACAACGAGTACTTCGCCAACTATGCCAAGACTCTCGAGGAGATGGGCGCTGACTCCATCTGCATCAAAGATATGGCCGGCCTGCTCAAGCCCTACACCTGCTATGAGCTGGTCTCCGAGCTGAAAAAGACCGTCAAGATCCCCGTGGACATCCACAGCCACTACACCGCAGGTCTGGCTTCCATGTCCATCCTGAAGGGCATCGAGGCTGGTGCCGACATCGTCGATACCGCTATGAGCCCTCTGGCTCTGGGCACTTCTCACATGCCCACCGAAAGCCTGGTCGCCGCCCTGCAGGGCACCGACTACGACACCGGTCTGGATCTGAACCAGCTGAATGTCGTCCGCGCTTACTTCAACAAGCTGCGTGAGAAGTACATCGCCAACGGCCAGATCAACCAGAAGTCTTTGGGCGTTGATGCCAACACCCTGCTGTATCAGGTGCCGGGCGGCATGTTCTCCAACATGCTCAAGCAGCTGAAGGACGCCGGTAAGGAGGACAAGCTCCAGGAGGTTCTGGAGGAGATTCCCCGCGTCCGTGAGGATGCCGGTTATCCGCCGCTGGTCACCCCGACCAGCCAGATCGTTGGTACCCAGGCCGTCTTTAACGTCATCATGGGTGAGCGCTACAAGATGGTCACCAAGGAGTTCAAGGGCTTGGTCCACGGCGATTACGGCAAGACCCCCGCGCCCATTAAGAAGGAGTTCAGTGACTTCATCCTGAAGGGCGAGCAGCCGATCACCTGCCGCTTTGCCGACACCCTTGAGCCCGAGATGGAGAAGCTGAAGGCCGAGGCCTCCAAGTACGCCATCCAGGAGGAGGACGTTCTGACCTACGCCATGTTCCCGCAGGTCGCGCCCAAGTTCTTTGAGAAGCGCAACGCCCGTCTGCAGGGTGTCGATGCTCTGCACGCCGACTACGAAAACAAGTCTCACCCCGTCTAAGTAAAAGAATTGCCGCTCCCGCTCTGCCGCGGGGGCGGTTTTTGTTTACCGCGCCACAAAAACTGCGTGAAATATTGCAAAATCCCGACGTCAGCCTTGCATCTTGCGCCCAAAAATAGTAAAATATAAAATATATGTGTTTATGAGGTGTAGGTTATGGTTTTGAGCATGACAGGATATGGCCGTGCCGGTGCGCTGCTGCATGGCCGTGACATCAAGGTTGAACTTCGCAGCGTCAACGCGCGCTTTTTTGAGTACTCCTCGCGCCTGCCGCGCTCCTGCGCATTTCTGGAGGACAAACTGAAAAAGCTCGTCGCCTCCAAGGTCAGCCGCGGCAAGGTAGAGCTGAGCCTTTCCATCCAGACCGTCACGGCGGCGGATACCGTCGTCACCGTCAACTGGCAGCTGGCCGAGGGCTACCGCGCTGCGCTGAATGCGATGGCCGAGCGGATGGATCTGAAAAACGACGTCTCCGTCGGGATGCTGTCCCGCTTCCCGGACGTGCTGACCCAGACTGCCGCCCCGACGAATGAGGATGAGCTGTGGGAGGACGTCAGGACAGTGGCCGAGCAGGCCGTGGACGCCTTTGTCGCAATGCGCGCCGTCGAAGGCGAGAAGATGAAGGCCGATGTTGCAGGCCGCCTGACCACGATTGAAACGCTCGTCGCCAAAATCGAGGAGAACAGCGCGGGCCGCGTGCAAGCCTACAGCGATAAGCTCTACGCCCGCCTGCAGGAGCTGCTGGGGGATCGCAGCATCGACGAGGGACGCCTTGTGACCGAAGCCGCGATTTTTGCGGACAAGACCGCCATCGACGAGGAAACCGTCCGTCTGCACAGCCATGTGGCGCAGTACCGCGAGATCCTCGAGCTGGACGAGCCGATTGGCCGCAAGCTCGACTTCTTGACGCAGGAGTTGAACCGCGAGTCCAACACGATTGGCTCCAAGTGCCAGGACGTAGCCATCACGCGGCTGGTCGTCGAGCTGAAATCCGAAATCGAGAAAATTCGCGAGCAGATTCAGAACATCGAGTAACGGAGGTTCGCCATGAAGCTGCTGAACATTGGCTTTGGCAACATGGTCAATGCCGACCGCATCATCGGCATCGTCAGCCCGGATTCTGCGCCTATCAAGCGTCTGGTGCAGGATGCCCGCGAGAAGGGCGCACTGATCGATGCCAGCTACGGGCGGCGCACCCAAGCCGTGCTCATCATGGATTCTGACCATGTGATTTTGTCCGGCATCCCGCTGGAAAGCCTGACCGGGCGTGCCAACGAAGAAACTGAAGAAAAGAGGAAGTAACGATGAAAGGTGAAAAATATCTGTTTGTTGTCTCCGGCCCTTCCGGCACCGGCAAGGATACCGTTGTTGCCGCTCTGCTGAAAAAGCATCCTGAAATTCAGCACACCGTCTCCGCCACGACCCGCTCCCCGCGTGAGGGTGAAAAGGACGGCATCAACTACCACTTCATGTCTGTAGCTGATTTTGAGGATCATCTGGCCCATGACCAGATCGTCGAGCACACAAAATACTGCGAGAACTACTACGGCACGCTGCGCAGCGAGATCGAGGGCCGCATGAAGCTGGGCATCCCGGTCATCCTCGTCATCGAGGTCGAGGGCGCAGGCAACATCAAGAAGATGTACCCCGGTGCAACGACCATCTTTGTGCTGCCTCCGGATATGCAGGAGCTCGAGCGCCGTCTGCGCTGCCGCGGCACCGAGGATGAGGAGACCATCCAGCGCCGCCTGAAGCGTGCCGAGGCAGAGATTGCAAACTCCGTCAACTACGACGAGCATGTCGTCAACATTGAGGTCGACTCCTGCGCCGAGAGCATTTATTCCATCATCCAGTTCAAGCTGCAGCACGGCAGCGACGAATGAGCCTGCTGCTGGCCCAGGCTGCCGTCAACGACGCGAACATCCACTTTGACAAGCTGTACTCCTACCGCATCCCCGCGGAGCTGGCCGGGAGGATCTTTCCCGGCAGCATGGTGCTGGTGCCGTTTGGCCGGGGCAGCAAGGCCCGGATGGCCGTTGTGCTGGCTGTCGGGGAGGTGGACGAGAGCGACGCCCCCAAGGGGCTGAAAACGCTCTACGATGCCGCCCCTGAGGATGCCCGCCTGACGCCGGACCTTCTGGAGCTTGTGCGCTTTTTAAAAGAGCGCACCTTCTGCACTTGGTTCGAGGCCGTCAAGGCAGTCATCCCGTATGGCGCACAGTATCGGCCCGCTGTCGTGGACGGCAGGCACGTCATGCAAGGCCGCCTGACCCGCTCTACGGAGCGCCTGTACACGCTGGCGGGGGCGCTGCCGGAAAAGCCAAAGCCCGGCCCGCGCCAACTGGCCGCTGTCGCCGCCCTGCAAAACGGTCCGCTGACCGCGCGGCAGCTCGACGAGGTCGGTATTTCCCGGGCAACGCTGGACGGCCTTGTCAAAAAGGGCGTGCTGACCGCCGCCGAGCAGGACAAGGCCATTGACCTGTTTGCGGCCATCCCGTTTGACCCGCAGCCGCTGGAACTATCCCCTGAGCAGCAGCAGGCTTTTAACGATCTGCTGCCGAATCTGGAGGATGCCAGCCCCCACGCGGCACTGCTGCACGGCGTAACCGGAAGTGGCAAGACCATTGTGTTTCTGCGGCTTATCCAGCGCACGCTGGAGCTGGGCCGCCGCGCACTGGTCCTGGTGCCGGAGATCAGCCTGACACCGCAGATGATACGGCAGCTCAAGTCCACCTTCGGCAGCCGTCTGGCCGTGCAGCATTCGGCGCTCAACAATACCGAGCGCCTTTTGCAGTGGCGGATGATCCAGCAGGGAAACGCCGATATTGTCGTAGGTACGCGCAGTGCAGTGTTTGCACCGCTGCAAAACCTTGGCCTTATCATCATGGATGAGGAACAGGAGCACACCTACCAGAGCGAGTCCGCCCCGCGCTTTGACGCCCACGATGTTGCCAAAAAGCGCGCGGTCATGGAAAACGCCCTGCTGCTGTTTGCCTCGGCCACACCACTGACCGAGACCTACCACGCCGCCGAGAGCGGCAAGCTGCAGCTGGTGCAGCTGACCCACCGCTACGGCGGGCGGCCTCTGCCCAGCGTCGATTTCATCGACATGCGCGCCGAACTGGCCGCAGGCAACCCGCGCGAGGTCAGCGTGCGGCTGGCGCGGGAACTGCAGGAAAACCTCGACAACGGCGAGCAGAGCATTCTGCTGCTCAACCGCCGCGGCTACCGCACCATCGGCATGTGCACCACCTGCGGCCATGTGCTGAAATGTCCGAATTGCAGCGTGCCGCTCGTATATCACAAGCCGCAGCAGGCACTGTTGTGCCACCACTGCGGCCACACGGTACACCCGTTGCCGCAGACCTGCCCCGAGTGCGGCGGCAAAATCAGCTACAGCGGCTTCGGCACACAGCGGGTGGAGGAGGAGCTGGCCGAGCTGCTGCCCGGTGCGCGCATTCTGCGGATGGATCAGGATTCCACCTCCCGCAAGGACGCGCACGAGACGATGCTTGCACAGTTTGCACGGCACGAATATGATATTCTGCTTGGCACCCAGATGGTCGCCAAGGGCCTTGACTTTGAAAAGGTCACGCTCGTCGGCGTTTTAGGCATTGACTCGCTGCTGTTCGGGCAGGGCTTCCGCGCATACGAGAGCGTGTTCAGCCTTATCACCCAGGTCGTGGGCCGCGGCGGGCGCGCCGCACTGCCCGGGCGGGCGCTGATCCAGACATCCGTGCCTGACCACCCCGTTTTGCAGCTGGCCGCCGCGCAGGACTACAAGGGCTTCTACCGGGAAGAAATCACCTTCCGCCGGTTCAGTCTGTACCCGCCGTTCTGCTCGTTCGTGGTCGTCGGCTTTATCGGTGACCAGGAGGGGGCCGTGTTCATCGCAGCCCAGCGGTTTGGCGCACTGCTGGGTCAGCACGCCGCACAAAAGCCCAATATCCCGCTGCGCATTTTAGGCCCCGCGCCGATGAACATTACGATGCTCAACAACAAATTCCGCTACAAGCTGACGCTGAAATGCCGCAATGACGCGGCGTTCCGCGCGCTTTTGCACGAGACACTGGACGCCTACGATGCCGAAAAGCTGCCGCAGAAGGCGTCCGTGATTCTCGATTTCAATTCTGATGGTGATTTATAACATTTGGAGGTTATTTTTATGGCACTGCGTACCATTGTGCAGGACGGCGACCCGATCCTGAAGAAAGTCTGCCGCCCCGTTACCAAGTTTGATGATCGTCTGGGCACTCTGCTTGACGATATGAAGGAGACCCTGCTGGCCGCGAACGGCCTGGGTCTGGCCGGCCCGCAGGTGGGCATGATGCGCCGCCTGTTCATCTGCCTGGATGACCGCGACCTGCCCGAGGAGGTTCCCGCGAACTACGAGTACAAGTTCATTGAGTTCATCAACCCCGAGATCCTCGAGCTGAGCGACGAGCAGGTCGAGCTGTACGAAGGCTGCCTGTCCTTCCCGGGACATAACGGCGCGATCAAGCGCTCGAAGCACGTCAAGGTCAAGGCACAGGACCGTCACGGCGAGTGGTTTGAACTGGAGGCCGATGACATGCTCGCCCGCTGCATCCAGCATGAGAACAACCATCTGGACGGCATCACCATCATGGACCTGGCCGAGCATTTCTATGAGGACGACTACCCCGAGGAAAACGAGGACTAAAATTTATGCGCATCCTGTTTATGGGAACTCCTGACATCGCCGCCGAAAGCCTGGCCGCCTTGCTGGACGCCGGGCACGAGGTCTGCGGTGTCTTTACCCGCCGCGACAAGCCCGTGGGCCGCAAGCAGATTCTGACCGCGCCGCCGGTCAAGCAGGTGGCTGTTGAGCACGGACTTTCGGTCTACCAGCCCCGCACGCTGCGGGACGGCTCGTCCGATGAGCTTATCAAAGAGTTGGCGCCCGACATCATCGTCGTTGTGGCCTATGGCTGCATCATCCCGCCGCAGCTTCTGCATGTGGCGAAGTACGGCTGTATCAATCTGCATGTCTCGCTGTTGCCCAAATACCGCGGCTCCGCGCCCATCCAGTGGGCTGTGCTCAACGGTGACGAGGGCACCGGCGTGACCATCATGCAGCTGGACGAGGGGCTGGACACCGGCGACATCCTGATGGTGGAGCCGGTCACCATTGGCCCCGAGGAGACGAGCGGTGAATTGTTTGACCGCGTCAGTGCCGTGGGTGCCGGAACGCTGGTCACCGCGCTGGAAAAAATCGAGTCAGGGGAGTTGACCCCGCGCAAGCAGGATAACGCTGCCGCCACCATGGCCCCGCCGCTGACGAAGGACATGGCACAGTTCGACTTTACGCAGGATGCCGCCCACATCCACAACTGGGTGCGCGGCATGAATCCGTGGCCCGTGGCGTGGTTCGCGCAGGACGGAAAGCGCATCAAGGTGTTGGAAAGCCGCCTGGCCGAAAACCCGCAGCACGCAGCCTCCGGCACCGTGCTGGCCCTGAAGCCGCTGACGATTGCTGCTGAAAACGGTGCTGTCGCGCTGCTGACTGTCACGCCCGAGGGCGGCAAGCCGATGGCGGGCACGGCCTGGGCCGCGGGCCGCCGCCTGAAAGCGGGGGACAGCCTGTGACGCCGCGCCGTCTCGCCGTCAAGGCCCTGATCCATCAGGAGCAGGCAGGCTACGCCAACCTTGTGCTGGACGCCGAGCTGAAAAAGTGCACGCCGCCGCTGGATAGCCGCGACGCCGCCTTTGCCGCGCGCATTTTTTACACAACGCTCGAGCGTCTGCCGCTGCTGGACTATCGTATAAATCAGTTTACGAAAAAGCCCGTCGCCAAGCTGGACGCGCCGGTGCGCGCCGTGCTGCGGGCGGGACTGGCACAGGCACTGTACATGAATGTACCGCTGCCCGCCGCTGTGAATGAATCGGTCAAGCTGACGCGGACACTGGGAAAATCCAGCGCCGCAGGCATGGTCAACGCCGTGCTGCGCCGCGCCGCTGCCGCCGATGTCTCCGAGGCTGATTTTGCCGACCCTCTGGACCGGCTCTCGATCTACTACTGCCTGTCCCGCCCGGTGGCCGAGCTTTTCTATGCGCAGTTCGGGGCGGAGGCGTTCCCCCTGGCCGCCGCATTTTATGAAAAGCCTAAGACGACGATCCGCGTCAACACACTGCGCACGAACGATACTGCCCTGACCGCGCTTTTGCAGCAGGAGGGCCATACCGTGACGCCCGGCCCCTGGCCGGGGGCGCTGGTCGTGGAGTTTGCCGGTTCGCCTGCCGCGAGCGCGGCATTCAAAAAAGGGCTTTTCCATGTGCAGGGGCTTGCCAGCCAGTTTGCTGCGCTCTGCGTTGACGCACAGCCGGGGCAGCAGGTGCTCGATCTCTGCGCCGCGCCGGGCGGCAAAAGCCTGACGTTGGCCGAGGCCATGCAGGACAAAGGCCAACTTGTCAGCGGCGAGTTTGTGCCCGCCCGCGTGCCGCTTTTGCAGCAGGCGTTTGACCGCTGCGGCATCACCTGTGCCGTAGCGGTTGAAAATGACGCCACACAGCACAATTCCGACTGGCCAACGTTTGACCGTGTGCTCTGCGATGTGCCCTGCTCGGGTTTGGGCGTTATCGCCAAAAAGCCGGACATTCGTTACAAGGATTTGGACGGGATAGAGAATCTGCTCGCTGCCCAGCAAAAAATCCTGCAAAACGGCGCAGATTCACTTGCCGAAAATGGCCGTTTGGTGTATTCTACCTGTACAGTGAATGATAAGGAGAATCAGGCCCAGGTGGAGAAATTCCTCTCCGCTAATCCTGATTTTCACGTTGTACTGCCAAAGACGGCGCTGCCGGGGGCGGACATCACGCCGCTGGGCACGCTGTTTTTGCCCCACAGAACCGGGACGGACGGTTTTTTTGCCGCCATCCTGGAACGAAACTGACTGTAAACTCGTTCTTATAAAAGGAGGTGACCCCGCATGGGCGAAAAAATCTGTATTTCCGACCTGACGCTGGACGCGCTGACGGCCTACATCGTGGGACTGGGTCAGCCAAAATTCCGCGCCAAGCAGATTTTTAAATGGCTGCACCAGAAGCTTGTGACGGAGTTCTCCCAGATGACCGACCAGCCCAAGGCGCTGTTGGCCCAGCTGGAGGAGCAGTGCACGATTGCAGCCCCCGTCATCCGCCGCCGCCAGCAGTCCAGGGACGGTACGGTCAAGTATCTTTTGCAGCTGGCCGACGGCAACTGCATCGAGACCGTGCTCATGCGCTACAAATACGGCAATACTGTCTGTGTGTCCACCCAGGTGGGCTGCGCGATGGGCTGCCGGTTCTGCGCATCCACCCAGGCGGGCCGTGTGCGCGACCTGACGGCAGGGGAGATCGCGGCGGAAATTTATACCGCACAGAAGGACACCGGCGAGCGCGTCTCCCACATTGTTTTGATGGGCATCGGTGAGCCGCTGCACAATTTTAATAATGTGATGGACTTTCTGGAGATCATCTCCTGCCCGGAGGGCGTCAACATCGGTATGCGCAACATCAGCCTGTCGACCTGCGGCCTTGTGCCCAAGATCGACGAGCTGGCGAAGCGCCATCTGCAGCTGACACTGTCTGTCTCGCTCCATGCGCCGGACAATAAGACCCGTTCCGGCATGATGCCGGTCAACGATGCGTTCCCGCTGGAGCAGCTGATCCCGGCCTGCCGCCGCTACCAGAAGGAGACGGGCCGCCGCATCAGCTTTGAGTATTCGATGGTGCGCGGTGTCAATGACAGCAGTGAGATGGCGCAGAAGCTCGCCAACCTCATCAAGGGCATGGGTGCGCACGTCAACCTGATTCCCATCAACCCCGTGGACGGCAGCCCCTATTCTGCCACCGACGATGCCAATGTGCACCGCTTCCAGAAGGAGCTGGAGGCACTGGGCGTCAACGCCACGGTGCGCCGCCGTCTGGGTACCGACATCAGCGCCGCCTGCGGCCAGCTGCGCCGCGAGGACGCGCAGGGAAAATGAGTCTTGCTCCGCAACGGAGCAGCGGAAAGGAACCAACCCGAATGAAGATTGCCGCGATCACGGACATCGGCAGCTGCCGGCAGGAAAACCAGGACAATTACTGTGCGCAGCAGCTGGCAGGCGGCACCGCCTGGGGCATCGTCTGCGACGGCATGGGCGGTGTCAACGGCGGGCGCATTGCTGCACGCATTGCTACCGACACCATGCAGCAGTATTTTGCCCGCCACATGAAGGCCCTGCAGCCTGGCATGGAAAAGACTTTCCTCATGCGCGGGTTCGACATCACGAACCGCGCCGTGTATGAAAAGTCCACCTCTGACCCCGAGATGCAGGGCATGGGTACCACCGGCGTCTGCGCCTACGCCAGCCGCGGCATAGCCCATGTGGTGCACGCCGGGGATTCCCGCGCCTACCTGTTTCACGCAGGCGGGCTGCGGCAGATCACCCGCGACCACTCGATGGTGCAGCAGCTCGTCGACAGCGGCCAGATCACGCGGGAGCAGGCTGCCGTCCACCCGCAGAAGAACCTCATCACCCGCGCGCTCGGCGTCTCGGCCAACATTGTGCCGGAGTACAACCGCTGCGAAATCGAGGAGGGGGACATCCTGCTGCTGTGTACCGACGGCCTGACAAACATGGTCACGGACGATGACATTGCGCAGGTGCTGCGCGAGGTTCCTTTTTTTGATGCAACCAGCATTTTGGTAGACCGCGCCCTGCAGGCGGGCGGTCAGGATAACATTACGGTCCTGCTCATGGGCGTGGAAGCTACGGAGGTCAACAATGGATAATCTGATTGGAAAACGGCTGGATGGCCGCTACTCAATTGAAAGTCTCGTGGGTGTCGGCGGCATGGCCAATGTCTACCGCGGCACTGATTTAAAAACGGGCAACCAGATCGCCGTCAAGGTATTAAAAGACGAATTTCTGGACAATGAGGAACTGGTCCGCCGCTTCAAGAACGAGTCGAAGGCGATCTCCATTCTGAGCCATCCCAACATCGTCAAGGTCTATGACGTCTCTGTCACCGACAAATTGCAATACATCGTCATGGAATATGTGGACGGCATCACTTTGAAGGAATATCTCAAGCAGCGCGGCGGCGCCCTGACCTGGAAGGAGACCGTGCACTTTGCCACCCAGATTTTGAGTGCTTTGCAGCACGCCCACTCCAAGGGCATCATTCACCGCGACGTCAAGCCGCAGAACATTATGCTGCTGGCAGATGGCTCCATCAAGATGATGGACTTCGGCATCGCACGCTTCTCCCGCGCACAGAGCCAGACCGTCAGCGACAAGGCCATCGGCTCGGTGCACTACATCAGCCCCGAGCAGGCCAAGGGTGAGCGCACCGACGCCCGCACCGACATCTACTCTGTCGGCGTCATGCTGTACGAGATGCTGTCGGGCCGCCTGCCGTTTGACGGCGACGGTGCAGTGTCCATTGCCATCATGCAGATTTCGGAGAAGCCGAAGCCGCTGGCCGAAATCGCACCCCAGACCCCGGCAGGACTGCGCCAGATTACCGAGAAAGCCATGGAAAAAGACCCCGACAAGCGCTACCAGAGCGCCCAGGAGATGCTGGCCGCTATCGAGGAATTCAAGCGCAACCCGTCCATCCAGTTTGCGTATGAGTACCGCAGTGCCGAGGACAACCCGGAAAGGAACATTAACCGCGTGGTAAGCAACACAAAGCCCAGCCCGAAATCCACCAGCATCCACACGGGTGACGCCCGTCGTGTCGGCACCTCGAACCCGGGCCGCAGCAAATCCGCCCAAAAGAAGAAAAAGGCATCCAAGGGCTTTTCCCTGCTGCCGATCTTCTTCGGCATGGCCGTGGCGTTTGTCATCGGCGCTGCCATCCTGATCTATCTGATCTTCACCAATTCCAGCAATCTGCTGTTCTCCAACCGTGCCGATGTGCAGGTCATCAGCTTTGTGGGCATGACAAAGGACGAGTTCCTCGCCACCGACTACAACAACCTGCTGCGCGCCGAATTCCCGGAGGAGTATTCCAGCGAACCCGCGGGCACGATCATCCGCCAGACCCCCAAGGCCGGGCGTACCGTCAAGGAGAAGCAGCGCATTGTGCTGACCGTCAGCCTGGGCACCCAGTACGTCACGATCCCCGAGACGAAGAACATGGTGGCCGAGGATGCCGAGCAGACCCTGAAAGATATGGGTCTGCGCGTGACCAAGAAGCCCATGTCCGACAACTCTGTGGCCAACGGCGCTGTTGTCTACACCCAGCCCGCCGCCGGGGAGACCGTCGAGGGTGACTCCACGGTCATCCTGTACGTCAGCCGCTCCGAGGTCAGCAAGGAGAGCCAGGTTCCGAGCCTGACCGGCAAGACCATTGAGGAAGCCCGCAATGAGGTCAAGGGGCTGAACCTGTCCATCCGCACGATCGAGCAGGCCAGCGAACAGCCCGCGGGCACGGTACTGAGCCAGAGCCCCGATGCCGGTTCTACGGTCCGTAAGTCGAGCGTCATCACACTCGTGGTGTCCACCGGCGTGCCCGAGGTCGTCGCCACTCCCGAACCAGTCGAACCCACTGTGAACGAGGACGGTACCATCACCGTGCAGGAGAGCTGGTGGCCGAGTGCTGACGGCAGTCACCAGATCCATCAGCTGACCGACGGTACCATGTGGAATGAGAACGGCCAGCGGTGCGACGCACAGGGCAACCCCATTGCCTGATGTGGGGGAAGTCATGGCGTATATTACAAAGGGCATCGGCGGCTTCTACTATGTAAAGACGACGGACGGCATCGTCGAGTGCAAGGCGCGCGGCATCTTCCGCAAGCGCGGCATCACGCCGGTGGCGGGAGACAACGTCACCCTGTCCGGCGACGGCACAATGATCGATGAGATTTTACCGCGCAAAAACGTCTTTATCCGTCCGCCGATTGCCAATCTGGATATTCTGTTCATCGTTACCAGCACAACCCAGCCCGTACCCAGTACGTTGGTGCTGGACCAGCTGGCCGCCGCTGCCATCTACAAGGATGTGCAGCCCGTGCTTGTTGTGACAAAATCTGATTTGGCTGCTGCCGATATGCTGCGCACCGCCTACGCGGGCAGCGGCATCCCGCTGGTGCAGCTAAATTACGAGACCGGCGAGGGCCTTGACGAGGTCAAGGGCTATATTGAAGGGCATCTCTGTGCCTTCTGCGGCAACTCCGGCGTCGGCAAATCGACGCTGCTCAACACGCTGGCCCCCGCGCTGCACCGCGAGACCGGGCAGATCAGCCAAAAGCTGGGCCGCGGGCGGCACACGACCCGCGAGGTCGAAATTTTTGAGATTTGCGGAGGGCGTCTGGCTGATACGCCGGGCTTTGCCAGCCTGGAGGCTCAGAAGCTCTGCCGCATCCCGAAGGATGATCTGCAGCACACCTTCCCGGAGTTCGGACCCTATTTCGGGCAGTGCCGCTTTACGGGCTGCTCCCACCGCAGTGAGACCGGTTGTGCTGTGCGTGAGGCTGTCGAGGCCGGGACCATCAGCAAAACGCGCTATGCAAGCTACCTTGCCATGTATGAGGAAGCCAGCGCACGGAAGGAGTGGGAGAAATGAGCAGGCGTGCCGTGATTCTTTCCGCCGTGCCGGTTTCCACCGCACTGTGCCGCTATGTACAGCCCGGTGATTTTGTTGTGGCCTGCGACGCGGGCTACCGCAATGCCGAACGGCTTGACCTGCGTCCCGACCTCATCGTCGGTGACTTTGACTCCGCCCCGCAGCCCAAAACCGAGCACGAGACCATTGTGCTGCCCCATGTGAAGGACGATACCGATACCCAGTACGCCGCCCATTGGCTGCTGGAGCACGGCTATGACGAGATCACCCTGCTGGGTGCTCTGGGCGGGGCACGGCTGGAGCACACGCTGGCCAACCTTGCCACCGGACTGTATCTTGCCAAAAACGGCGTGAACGTCCTGCTGGCCAACGAGCGCAGCGAACTGCGGTATCTTGTGCCGGGCCGCGAGCTTTTTTTGCAGCGCAGGGACTGGAAGTATCTCTCCCTTTTCCCGATGGAGGGTCGGCTGACCGGCGTCTGCATCCGCGGCGCGTTCTACCCGCTGGAAAACGCCGTGCTGACCGCGGACTATCCGCTCGGCGTCAGCAATGAGTTTATCGCGGACACCGCACAGCTGCAATGCTCCGGCGGCTGCGGTCTCGTTGTGCTGACCCGCGACGATGCGTAACACCGCAGCACTGCCCGGCATAGTATGGCGTACACAAACACGGAAAGTGAGGTGTATGCCATGCATGTGGTCGTAGTTCGCTGCCCGCGCGCCTTCCGTTGGATCTTACGCGCAGCCTTCAAGGTCTGAATCCAAATTTTTTCCCCTGCCTGTTCCGGGCAGGGGCTATTTTTTTGCCCTGCCGCATATAATGCCCCAGAACATAACCGGAAAGGGGCAAGCAATATGGAACTCAAGGTGTTCAAAGACACCATCGCATCCTACGGCGGACGCTGGGAAACACGGCTGGAGCTTCCCGTGGAAACGGAGATCCTGATTCCCGACTACCTGCCCGCCGTATTCAAGATCGTCAAGTGCCTGATCACGCCCGTTGTGCTGCAGAACCGTGTGTCCGGCGGGCGCTGGCAGAGCGAGGGCTATCTGCGCTGCACCGTCTATTACCAGAGCGAGGAGCCCGGCACGCGCCTTTTGCGCACCGAGCAGAAATTTGCCTTTGAAAAACTGGTCGAGCTGCCCGCCGGGCAGTACGCCGATGGCCCGGCCCAGGTCTGGGGCGAGCCGGAATACTGCAACTGCCGCGCCGTCAGTGAGCACCGCATCGACCTGCGCGGCGCGTACATCCTCTGCGCCGCAGTGGCCGTGCGGCGGGAGTCCGAGCTGCTGACCGCACTGGCCGACTGCGGCATTGAGCAGTACACCCGCACGATGCAGGGCCTGCAATGCGCCGTGACCGAGGAAAAAACGTTGACTGCCGAGACCGCTGCTGCGCTGCCCGGCACCGGGGAAAGCGTGCTGGACATCACCGGCAGCTTTGCCGCCGGCAGCGCAGCGCCGGCCACCGGGCAGGTCAGTGTGCAGGGGACGCTGCAAATTCAAATATGCAGCCAGAACACCGACACCGGCGAGCTGACCGTGCGCAGCAAGGATCTTGCCGTGCAGCAGACGCTGGAGCTGCCCGGCGTGACCGAGGACGACACAGCCCTTGTGCGCGGCGAGGTGCTGGCCTGCACACTGAGCGCAGTCGACGGCGCAGGGGAAGCGTCCCTCTCGGTGACCTGGAAGCTGCGCGTCGAGGTCTGGCGCAGCGTGCAGCACACCGTCGTGGCCGACGCCTACTCCACGCTCTGTAAGACCCAGACCGTGCAGACGGTCTGCCGCCTTTTGCAGAAAACCGCGGATTTGACCGGGCGTATCCCGGTCACGCTTGACGACGACCTGCCCGACGCCGAGGGCACTGTTCTCGGCTGCTTTGTAACGCTGGGCGCCCTGTGCGCCGCACAGGCTGACGGCAGCAAGGCTGAAACACATTTAAAACTACTGGGCAAGGGGACTGCGCATGTGTTCATCAGCGATGCCCGCGGTGAGCTGACCTGCTACGACAAGGCGTTTACCTGGCAGCCTGACGGCCTCTGGCCCGGCAGCACTGACGGTGCGTGGCCAAGTGTCGGGGCCTCCGTCGCGCGGGTCGCCAGCAGCAAAAACGGTGCACGACTGCGGGTCGATTTAGAGATCGAGATCAGCGGCGCCCTGTTCCAGGCGCAGAGATTTGACGCTCTCTGCGGCGTGGAGCTGGGCGAGGAATACGACGACAGCGACGGCCCGGCCCTCTATATTTACTACGCCCGGCAGGGGGAGCGCATCTTTGACATTGCCAGGCGCTACCATGCCCGCGCCCGTGACCTGGCCGCCGCCAACCATCTGGACACCAACGGTGACCCGCCGCAGGAGCTTACGACGGACACTGCCTGTCTGCTGATCCCCGCAGCGCTGTAAAGGAGGGACACATCCGTGACACAGGATCAAATCTACCAAAACATTGCACAGCGCACCGGCGGGGACATCTATCTCGGCGTCGTCGGCCCGGTGCGCAGCGGCAAAAGCACCTTTATCAAGCGGTTTGCCGAGCTGATGCTGCTGCCGCGCATCAAGAACGAGGCCCGTCGTGCCCGCGCCCATGACGAGCTGCCCCAATCCGCCGCCGGGCGCACCATCATGACAACGGAGCCGAAGTTCATCCCCGAGAAAGCCGTAAAGCTCGAGCTTTCGGGCGGCGGCAGCTTCAAGGCGCGGCTCATCGACTGCGTCGGCTACATGGTGGACGGCGCGCTCGGCCATGAGGAAAACGAGGCTCCGCGCCTGGTCAAGAGTCCCTGGTTCGACCACGAGGTCCCGTTTGACCTGGCCGCCGAGACCGGCACCCGCTGCGTCATCCGGGAACACGCCACGGTGGGCCTCGTCGTAACGACGGACGGCTCCGTTGCCGACCTGCCGCGGGAGGCGTATCTCGACGCCGAGCGCCGTATCATCGCAGAGCTGGATGGTATCGGCAAGCCGTATATCATCCTGCTGAACTGCGCCGAGCCGGACAGCGACGATGCACAGCGCCTTGCCGCCGAGCTGGCCGAGACCTACGGCCACGCGGTCCTTCCGCTGAACTGCACGACGATGACCGTCGAGACCCTCGACAAGCTGCTGCAAACGCTTTTGTACGAGTTCCCGATTCGCGAGATCGCCGTGCAGATGCCCGCCTGGGTCACGATGCTCGAAAGCGGGCACTGGCTGCAAAGCGCGGTCTACACGTCCATGCTGGATTTTGCTGCCTCGGTGCACCGGATGGCCGACCTTGCAGGCAAGCGCCCTCAGCTGGGGTGTGAATACATCACCGCCGCCAGCCTGACCGGCATGGATTTGGCCAGCGGCAGTGTCAGCATCACCGCTGCCGTCGCCCCGGATATTTTCTATAAGATCCTCGGTGAACAGACCGGGCTGGACATCGTGGACGAGGCAAGCCTTTTGCCCTGCGTCGTCAGCCTGGCCCGGGCCAAGCGCGCCTATGACAAGATCAAATCCGCCCTTGACCAGGTCGAGGCCACGGGCTACGGCATCGTCATGCCGGGCATTGATGAATTGACATTGGAAGAACCCGAAATCGTCAGGCAGGGCGGGCAGTACGGCGTGCGGCTGTCGGCCAGCGCCCCCAGCCTGCACATCATGCGCGCCAACATCCACACCGAGCTTTCACCCACCGTCGGCAGTGAGCAGCAGGGGGAGGAACTCATCAAAAGCCTGCTGGCGGACTTTGAGACCGACCCCGGCAAGCTGTGGAGCACGAATATTTTCGGCAAGAGCTTGAACGAGCTGGTCAGCGAGGGCGTGCAGGCAAAGCTGCTGCACATGCCGCAGGAGGCACGCAGCCGCCTGCAGCAGACGCTTGAGCGCATCATCAACGAGGGCTGCGACGGGCTGATCTGCATTCTGTTGTGACGGAGGAGTTATGTTCAGACGCATTTCCAGGCAGGAGCGTGAGCGCCGCGCCGCCAGGGCCGAGCTGGAAACGACCTTGCAGGCACTGCGCTCGAACGAGCGCGCCTTCACGGAGGCGCAGGACCCATTTTATATTGACCAGCTGACCTACCAGCACGCCGCGCTGATGTGCCGCTGCCGGGCGCTGCTTCGCACACTGCGGGCGGAAGGGGAGGAGCCATGACCGAATATTGGCCCTGTCTGCTCGCAGCTGTGTGCGCCATCGCCGTACTGCGCTGTGCCGCCCGCCAGCGGCACGGAATGCGCAGTCTGCTGGCAGGGGCCGTCTGCGGTCTGGGTGCGCTGGCTCTGCTGGGCCTGTTGGAGCCGGTGACCGGCATTGCGCTGCCGCTGAATCGCTTTACAGCGTTCTGCGCGGGCGTTTTGGGATTGCCCGGCGTGACGGCCCTGCTGATTTTGCGGCTGCTTTTATAAAATGCCTTGCCAACAGGGCGGAAGTATGCTATACTCTTTTAGAAAACGAGTGGAACATACGGCGGCGGGACAGCCCGCAAGGGCTGCCTGAGGAAAGTCCGGGCTTCACAGAGACAGAGTAACTGCTAACGGCAGCCGGGGGTGACCCCAGGGATAGTGCAACAGAAAGAAACCGCCGCGAAAGCGGTAAGGATGGAAAGGCGAGGTAAGAGCTCACCAGCGCACTGGCGACTTTGCGGCTATGTAAACCCTGCTCGAAGCAACATCCGTATGGGACATTATGCGGAGTCTCGCGCGTCCCGGTGATGGCGTGAGCCTTGCGGCGACGCAAGGACAAGATAGATCGTCGTTTGATACAGAACCCGGCTTACGGTCCAGTCGTTTTTTCTTTGTTTTTTGCAAAAGCACATCTGTTTTTTGGTGCAGATGTGCTTTTTTGTATTTTTCTGCATAAAAAAGCGCACTATCTGGCAAAAAGTGCTTGTTTATTTCAGATAAATCGTATATAATGTAGTGTACGCCTGTGGTTGTGCCAAGATAGAGGGTGGCGCGCACAGGATTATGAAGGGAAACGTATATATTTTATTTAGGGGGATTGTACTTATGGCTGATTACTTTGCAATGGATCACGACGAACTCACCGCTGAAAAGACCGCGCTGGAGGCCCAGTACAAGAAGTTTCAGGGCATGAACCTGAAGCTGAATATGGCCCGCGGCAAGCCCGGCCCTCACCAGATGGATCTGGCCATGGACCTGCTCAAGATGGACAACTACATCACTGACAACGGCTTTGACACCCGCAATTACGGTGAACTGGAGGGGCTGCCCGAAGCCCGCGCACTGTTTGCCGATGTGTTCGGCGTGCAGCCCGGCGAGGTTTTCGTGGGCGGCAACTCCAGCCTGCAGCTGATGTACAACCTGGTCGCCATCGGCATGATGTTCGGTTTCCAGGATTCCCCGAAGCCCTGGGGCCAGGTCGAGCACCGCAAGTTCCTCTGCCCCGTGCCCGGCTATGACCGCCACTTTGCCATCACCGAGGAGATGGGCTTTGAGCTGATCTCCGTGCCCATGAGCCCCGACGGCCCCGACATGGACATGATTGAAAAGCTCGTCGCCGAGGATGACACCATCAAGGGAATCTGGTGCGTGCCGCAGTACTCCAACCCCGACGGCTACACCTACAGCGACGAGACGATCCGCCGCTTTGCCGCGCTCAAGACCGCCGCCCCCGATTTCAAGATCTTCTGGGATGAGGCGTACATCGTCCACCACCTGACCGATGAGATCATCGAGACGCCGGTTTTGCTGAACGAGGCCAAGAAGTACGGCAATGAGGACCGTGTCTTTATGTTCACCTCCACGAGCAAGATCACCTTCCCGGGCGCGGGCATCTCCGCCATCGCCTGCAGCGAGAACTCGATGAAGTATATGTGCAAGCGCTTCTCGACGATGATCATCAGCTACGACAAGATGAACCAGCTGCGCCATGTACGTTTTCTCAAGAATAAGGCCGGTGTCCTGGCCCACATGGCCAAGCATCGCCGCCGCCTGGTGCCCTGCTTTGACGCCGTCAAGACCACCTTTGCCGAGGAGCTGACCCCCTGCGGCAACATCGCCCACTGGACGAACCCGAAGGGCGGTTACTTCATCAGCTTGTACGTCATGCCCGGCTGCGCCAAGCGCGTAGCCCAGCTGTGCAAGGACTGCGGCCTGACCCTGACGGGTGCCGGCTCTGCCTACCCCTACCACAAGGATCCCGATGACTCGCATCTGCGCATTGCGCCGACCTACCCGAGCCTGACCGAGGTCGAAACCGCTTCTGCACTGCTCTGCGTCTGTGTGCGCCTGGCAGTTGTTGAAAAGCTGCTGGCCGACCAGCAGTAAAATATAATCCCGCCCGCCGGTGCGGGCAAGTTTTTTGGAGGTTTCTATGAACAGAAAAGGGAAGTCATGGCCGTTGTTCGTCGTGGCAATTTTGATCGTGCTGTTCTCCCTGACGGCCATCTTGGGTGTGAGCTATACCTACGGCGACACCAAGAATGTCTACGTCAAGGGCGCATCTGACATCCGCTTCGGCATCGACATCCGCGGCGGCGTGGACGTTACGTTCATGCCTGCCGACGATGTGGAGGCCACCGATGCCCAGATGACCGCAGCCAAAACGGTTATCGAGGACCGCCTTGTCGGCCTCGGCATCACCGACTACGAGAGCTACGTTGACAACAACAAGAATCGTATCATCGTGCGTTTCCCGTGGAAGAATGATGAGGCGGACTTCAACCCGCAGACCGCAATCGACGAGATCGGCACCACCGCCAAGATGGTGTTCCGCAAGGGCTCGTCCGCCACGGGTGAGGAGATCCTGAGCGGTGACGACGTGGCTTCCGCAAGCGCTGCCTACAACGAGACCGAAGGCTGGGTCGTCCAGCTGAAGTTCAACTCTGCGGGCGCATCTGCCTTTGCCACGGCCACCACCGAGCTGGCAGCCAGCAACGGCACGATCTCCATCTGGCTGGATGATAATAACATCTCCACCGCCACGGTCAACGAGGCCATCACCGGCGGTGAGGCCATCATCAAGGGCAACTTCGATCAGGACAGCGCCTCCACGCTGGCGAACCAGATCAACTCCGGCTCTCTGCCGTTTGCCCTGTCCGCCGAGAGCTACTCCACCATCAGCCCGTCTCTGGGTGCCAAGAGCCTGGACGTCATGGTGCAGGCCGGTATCATTGCCTTCATTCTGGTCGCGATCCTGATGATCGTGCGCTACCGTCTGCCCGGCACCATCGCGGTCATCTCCCTGATGGGCCAGGCCGCCGCCACGCTGGCTGTTGTGTCCGGCTATTTCACGGTTTTCCCCGGCTCCACGCTGACGCTGCCCGGCATTGCCGGTATTATCCTCGGCATCGGTATGGGTGTTGACGCCAACGTTATCACCGCCGAGCGTATCAAGGAGGAGCTGTCCAAGAACAAGACCCTCGAGGGCGCTGTCAACAGCGGCTTCAAGATGGGCCTGACCCCCATCATCGACGGCAACGTGACCATCGTCATCGTCGCCGCCATCCTGATGGGCGCCTTTGGCCCGACGGACGGTTTCTGGGCCAAGGTCTTTAACCCGATCTTCTACTGGTTCGGACCTTCCACTGCCGGTACGATCTACTCCTTTGGCTTCACCCTGCTGACCAGCGTTCTGCTGAACTTTGTCTTTGGCGTCTGGGCGACCCGCGTTATGATTCGCGGCGCTGTCCACTTCAAGCCTCTGCGCAATGCCTGGCTGTTCGGCGGCAAGAAGGAGGGCGGTGCCGACTTCAAGACCCCGTCCATCAACTTCATCGGCAACCGCAAGAAGTTCTACACCTTCTCCTGTGCGCTGATCGCTGTCGTGCTTGTGTTCTGCGGCATCTTCGGCGTTAAGATGGACGTCGAGTTCAAGGGCGGTTCCATGATCACGCTGGCCTATGAGGGCGACGCTGACCTGAACGACCTGAAGTCCACCATCGGCACCGAGCTGGGCAAGTCCAATCTGACCCTGCAGACCGGCTCTGATATTTCCGGCAACCAGACCCTGACTGTCACCCTGCCCGGCAGTGACACGCTGACCACCGAGCAGCTCGACAACCTGCTGGCTGCCCTGAATGAGCAGTACCCCGACAACAACTTCGTCCAGAATGAGGTCAGCAACGTCGATGCCACCATCGGTAAGGAGTTCCTGCTCAAGAGCGTTGTCGCGCTGGTTGCGGCCTGCGTGCTGATCCTGCTCTACGTGGCCTACCGCTTCCGCAAGATCGGCGGCCTCAAGGCCGGTTCTACCGCCATTGTGGCTTTGCTGCACGATATGTTCGTCGTCTTCGGCGTCTTTGTCCTCCTGCGCATTCCCCTGAACGGCAACTTTATTGCTGCCCTGCTGACCATCCTGGGCTACTCCATCAACGATACCGTCGTTATCTATGACCGTATCCGCGAGAACAGCGCCCTGTACGGCAAGAAGCAGATGAGCCTGGCCGAGCTGGTCAACCTGTCCGTCAACCAGAGCTTTGCCCGTTCTCTGATGACCTCCATCACGACCTGCCTCGCCCTGGGCGTTGTCTGCGTGGTCTCGGTCATCTACCGTCTGGACAGCATCTACTCCTTCGCGTTCCCGCTGCTGTTCGGCATGGTCAGCGGCGTCTACAGCACGATCTGCATTGCCACGCCGCTGTGGGTCGACTGGAAGAACAAGAAGAAGGCTGCCAAGAAGGCCTGAGCTTGTAGAAAAGGAGGGAACCCGATATGAAATGCCCCTATTGCGGTGAAGTTGACTCCAAGGTCATCGACTCCCGCCCGACGGAGGACGGTGAAAAGATCCGCCGCCGCCGCGAGTGCCTGAACTGCAAAAAGCGCTTTACCACCTACGAGATCGTTGAGACGGTCCCGCTGATGGTCGTGAAGAAGGATCGCTCCCGCGAGGTCTTTGACCGCCAGAAGCTGCTGAACGGCATGCTGCGCGCCTGCGAGAAGCGCCCCGTCAGCTACACCCAGCTGGATGCCGCCGTGGATCGCATTGAGCAGCAGCTGCTCAACTCCTATGACCGCGAGGTTTCCTCCATCCATATCGGCGATCTGGCCATGCAGGAGCTCAAGCAGATGGACGATGTCGCCTACGTGCGCTTTGCCTCCGTCTACCGTCAGTTCAGCGATGTCAACACCTTTATGGAAGAACTGAAGGATATGCTGGACAGCCGCTCAAAATCCGCTGAAAAATGATTGCCGTACCTGTTCGATCTGGGTGCAGGCGCGCTGCGTCTCCATCTCGAGGTCTGCCAGGCTGTCGGCCTCGGCACAGGGCGGCAGCACGGCCAGCGTCTGGTTGAGCTGATCCAGAATATTGCGGCGCACAAACAAGCCCAGGACCTGAGTGCTGCGCAGTGCACGGTTGGCCGCACGGCTGTACGCGCGGCGTGCGGCAGGGTAGTCGCCCTGCTCCGCCAGAGCGTAGGCTGCTTCAAGCTGCCGCTGCATTCCGGCTGTGGTGCGGTCCACATACTGCCCCGCCCGGAACAGCAACACGCACAGAGCCAGCAGAATGATTGCGGCATACCAATTTCGTTTCATACGCACACCTTTTCAGGCCGCCCCTTTCGGGGCGGCCTTTTTCTGTATCAGGATGGATTTTTTGCCGTTGTAGAGCAGCAGCAGAACCGCCTCGCGGGTCGTCTGCTCACGGCGCAGCAGTGCATCCAGCGCTGCCGTATCCATGCCGAAGAACGCAAGATTTTCCTTGTAAACTGCCTTATCGATGAGCAGCGGCAGCATAGGCGGCTCGCCGCCGTCCTGCGGCATTGGGGCCGCTGTGATGCTGCCGTTCGGCTCGATCACGCCCCAGTAAACATCCTTAGGGGAAAAGATGTCCTTGCCGCGTAGGGCCTCGGCCAGGTCGGATGCCGTGATGCGCAGCTGTGCCAGCTCGTCCTGCAAAATTTCCCCGTTGCGGATAATCGTCACCGGCTTTCCCAAAAGCAGCTGGGCATATTTCGGGCAAAACCAAACCAGCGTGGAGTTCAGAATTTCAAGAGCCGTGATTAAGAAAATTGGCACCAGGCTGGCCGAGAGCGGTAGATCCGGCTCGTCGATGCAGATAGATGCGACGTTGGAGATCAGCAGCGTCGTCACCAGCTCGGCGGGCTGCAGCTCTCCCAACTGGCGCTTGCCCATCAGCCGCATGGCCACCACTACAGCCAGATACACCAGCACCGTGCGCACAACCGAAGAAATCATCCCGGAACCTCCTCATAAATTCCCGCAAAGGCGGCCACACTATCCTGCGTGAGAGGGGGAGAACCATGACGCAGAAACCGCTGTACCGCTCGCTGGATGCCAACCTTGCGCTTCTGGAGGAAATGTTTGGCCGTTCCGACGATTTTTATACCAAGCGCCTGATGCTTGCCGGTATCCCGTGCGCTATCGTCATGTTCACAGGGCTGTCCTCGCCGGAAAAGCTCTGCCGCATGGCGTTGGATATGCTGGACCGCGACCCCGCCATGCTGGGTGGTGGGGAGGGGCTGTGCGACTATCTGCTGACCCAGAGCCGCGTCCCCGCCGAGCCTGACGCGGTGGAGGATTGCACCGCGCTGGTGGAGCTGCTCTCCAACGGACTGTCCGTTTTGCTTATCGACGGCGTGCGGCGCGGCGTCGCATTTTCGACGCAGGAGATGCCCCAGCGCTCGATCTCGACGCCGATGAGCGAGGGCAACCTGCGCGGCCCGCAGGAGGCATTCACCGAACTGCTGCGCAATAACATTTCGCTGCTGCGGCGGCAATTCCGCACCGGAACGCTTGTGGCAGAGATCTCCACCGCCAGGACCCGTGCCAAGACCGAATACTGCCTGTGCTACGACAGTACCCTGGCCCCAAAGGAAACCATCGACGCTCTGCGGGAGCGTCTGGAGCAGGTGGAGATTCCCGTTCTGCTGGACAGTGCCTACTTTGCGTCGTTCCTCAAGCAGGACAAGCTGAATCTTTTCCCGGCAGCTGCCTACACCGAACGCCCCGCCACGGCCTGTGCCCGTCTGTGTGAGGGCAAGGCCGTCGTTCTTGTAGCGGGCTGTCCGTATGCGCTCATTGTGCCCAGCTTTTTTGCCGAGCACTTCGAGTGCCTCGACGACTACGCCTCGGGCGCAGTGTTCGCCGGACTTATCCGTATTTTAAAATATCTCGCCTTCCTGCTGGCCGTGTTCGGGCCGGGGCTCTACGTCATGGCCGTGGCCTTTGCGCCGGAGATCATCCCTATCCGGCTTTTGACCAAGCTGGCACAGGGCGAGGCATCCACGCCGCTGCCGCCAATGCTGGAAATGCTCTGCGTAACGCTGCTTTTAGAAATCGTCCGCGAGGCCGGGCTGCGTGCGCCGCAGTCTATCAGCCACACGGTCAGCTTGGTCGGCGCGCTCATCATCGGCGAGACCGCCGTCAGCGCGGGCATCGTCAGCGTGCCGGTTTTAACGATGGCCGCTGCGGCGACGATTGCCACGCTGGCTGTGCCGTCGCTGTATGAGCAGTCGATCCTGTTCCGCTTTGCCGTCATCGTGCTGGCCGGGTGCTTCGGCGTGCCGGGGCTGGCCTGCGCCGCACTGACGATTCTGGCGATGGCCTGCGGCAGTGAGCCGTTCGGGTACGACTATCTATACCCGCTCATGCCGCCGGGCCGGGCCAGCGTGCGGGACGGCTTTGTGCGCAGCATCTGGAGCCGCCTTGCCAAATCCGGGGAGGTGATCAGCCGCCATGAAGCGTGAATGCCCCAGTCTTTTCGCCGCACTGCTCGTCAGTCTGCTCGTCAATGTGCTGCTGCGCAGCCAGACCGCCTACTGGCCGCGCGCCGGGCTTTTCAGTGCGGTGGTCTGTGCGCCGCTGCTGGCGGGCGTCGGCTGGCTGTTTGCCCGCAGCTGGCGGCTGGCCGCTGACCCCGTGTACAAGCTGCTGTTCGGCGCGCTGCTCGTCTACACATCGGTACTGGAGCTGCTGCGGCTCTGGCAGCTGGCGGACCGGCTCTATCCCGGTGCGGTCACGCTGACCTCGGTCTGTCTGCTCGTTGTGCTGCCTGTTGTCTATCTGCGGCGGGTTTCGGCGCTGTCCCAGACGGCCTATGCCGTGCTCTGTCTGCTGGTACTGGCAACCGTCGCCATGCTGGCATCGGTGCTTCCGCGGCTGTGCATCGTCAATCTGCAAACTGCCGCACTGACACAGGGCGATTTTCTCGCCGCCGTCAGAGACCAGCTGACGCTCTACCCGGAATACCTGCTGCCCGCGCTCTGGCCCGAGCAGGACAAGCGTGGCCGCCATACGCTGCTGCGGCTGGCCGCGTGGGCACTGGCGTTTGACGTGGGGATGCACCTGATTCTGGAATTGTTCTACGGCGCGGCCATGCCGCTGCGCATCGACCCGGTGCACGCCGCCGCGCGATGCGGAGCACTGTCGATTTTCAACCGGCTCGAGTGGCTGCAATTTATTCTGTGGGTCATGGCCGTCACGGTCAAGCTGGCTCTCTACCTCTATGCGCTGGTGCGGCTGCTGGGCGGGCAGAACAAGGCCGAGGACAGCGCCGCCGGGTTGGATCGGTTTCCTCTGTATCCGGGCTGCGTCTGGCTTTTGTGCGCGGTGCTGCGCAAGCTTGATTTAGATGCGGCCCTCTCACTGCGCAATGTGCTGACCTGGAGTTTTGTGGGCTTGACCTGGATAGGAGGTGCCGCCGCATGTCTGTACCGAAGGCTAAGGCGCTGCTGACCGTCTGCGCCGCGCTGCTGCTCTGCGGCTGCGGGCAGGCGCTCTCCGAGCGGGAGATCGTCCGCGCTGTGTTTTTTGCGCGGCAGCAGGGGGCATACTCCGCCTGTCTGCTGCTGGCCGATCAGAACGCAGAGAGTGACGGCGTGCAGTACAAAACCGCGTCTGCCCGCGGGAACACCGCCGCGCAGGCGCTCCACCTAGCCGAGGACGCTCTGCCGGGCCGGCTCTACTACGGGCTGCTCGACCTGGCCGCACTGCCGTCGGGCTGTGATTGGGCCGACGCGCAGACACTTGGCACACTGCTCTACGACAAGGCCCAGCCCGCGCCGGAGCTTTCGGTTTTTGTGCTGGACACCGCCGACCACAGCTGGGCCGCGGACGCTGCCTCCCTGTATGAGGACATGAAGGCCGTGGAAAGGGAATACGACCTGCACTGCGGCTTACAGCAGCTTTTTGCCCAGGCGGACGGCTGTGCAGTGCCCGCCTACCGCGCTGACAGCGGGTATGACTTTGCGCTGCTGGCAGCAGACGGAGCTTCCGTGTACGTCTCCGGTTTGCAGGCTCAGCTGGCCGCGGCGCTCTGCGGGCAGACGGGCCGCTTCTTTACGGCCTTTGCGGGTGGGCAGGCCGTCTGTGACACCAGGGTCAACGTCACGGCGGAGGATACCACCGTGCAGCTCCATCTGAGGAATACGGATTTTCAGCCGCTGGGGGCGTACAACGAGGATTGGCAGGCACTGCTCTGCACCGAATTGCAGCAGGCGTTCTCGGCCCTGACCGCAGACGATTCCGCTGATTTTTTCCATCTGCAATTCTGGCACGTCAATCTGTGCGGGCCCGGCAGTGCTCTGCCCGTGCCGCGGCTGGAAATCCTATTTGAATAGGCACAGAAAATGCCCGGCCATTTCTGACCGGGCATCGTTTATTTTGTCAGGAGAGCGTTGACGGACGGGAAATATAGATCAGATTCGTGTCTGCGATAAAGGTCTGGAAGTTGTAGAGCACCAGCACCTCGTCATAGCCCTCTTTTTCAATTGTGGAATCCAAGCCGTACTTGAAGTTGCGGAAATCCACCACACCGATTTTCGCGTAATTCTCGGTCAGGTAGGGCACAAAGCTGTTCGCGTAGCTGTCCTTGACCACCAGAATACTGCCTGTACCTCGGCCCTCGATCGTTGAATAACCGTTGTTGCCGTCCAAAAAGGCGGCGTACTTATCGCGGGTGTCAAACTTCTGCACATTCACGATGTTTTCCGTCGTTTCCGGCTCGTAGGCGGCCTCGCCCGTGATTTTGTAGATCGTCATCAGGCTGTCGAGCGGGTAGTAGGTGATTTCATCGTTTTCGACGTTCCACAGCCGCGTGGCCGAGTAGTGGGTGCCCTGGAAATCAGTCACCGTGATCGGCTCATGCGCGGCGCGGTCAAACGGCGTCAGGCCCTTGAGGCCGCAGAACTGCTCATAGGCACGGTACGCGCCGTTGGGCGTCCAGTGGTGGTCGGTCTTGAAATACAGGTATTCGTCCTTCAGGTCTGTGAACGTTCCGCGCAGGTCGATGACATCGGCGCTCTGGCCGACTTTGGCAAAAATATCATCGAGCATCGCGTTTTCATCCACCATCGGTGCGCCTGCGGGCAGCTTTTCCGGGTAGATGACGCTGGCCGACGGGGCCAGCAGGAAGGTGACCTTGCCCGGGTGGTTCGCGGCAAACTCGCTGACGGCCTGTACGTTCTTGGCAAGCTGCTTCCGGGTGGTGTCGTCCACCGTGAACAGCTTTGTGAACATCCATCGGTCCTTACCCAACAGAATGCCGCCCTCCTCCGCCTTCCGGAACAGCACCTCGTCCGCTGCGCGCTGGGTGTTGACCGCCGCGTCACGCAGGGAAAACTGATCCTGCATCCAGCGGGCAAAGCCGCTCTGCCAGCTGCCGTCCAGCAGCGCGCTAACGCTGAACGCCGGGAGCTGTGCGGCCTTGCGGTTTTCCAGCTCGAGCTGCGTGCGCTTGGGCCACACAATATTGACGAGGGAGAACCCGAACAGCAGCACGGCGCAGAGCACCAGCAGCGGATACCCCGCACGGCGCCTGCCGCCGTTTTTACGGTACACAACCTTTGACATTTGTCCGTTCCTCCTCTCAGAAATTCGCGTACAGTGCGGTAGCGTTCGTGGCAGCCACTACGTAGCAGACGCACAGCGCGGTCAGCAGGGCAAACACAAGGAGCTTTGCCACAGTATTTTTGCTGATTTTCTCCCACAGCCAGTGCGGCAGCGCGGACGAGCAGACACAGCCCAGCACCAGCAGCACACCGTAATTGCGCAGATAGTACACAGGCGAAATGCCGCCCTGGGGCACAAACAGCTTTTGCAGCAGCAGACCCAGCGGTGCGCCGGGCTGGTTGGCCGTAAAGATGCCCCAGCCCAGCACCACAAAGAACAGCGTATAGATATGCGGCCAGACCTTGCCCTTTTTGAGATATTTCAGCAGGAAGGTTTTTTCAATCGTGAGCAGCACAAAGTAGTAAAGGCCCCAGGCAATAAAGTTCCAGCTGGCCCCGTGCCAGATGCCGGTAGCAGCCCAGACCAGGAACATATTGAGCAGCTGGCGCGCCTGGCCCTTGCGGTTGCCGCCCAGGGGAATGTAGATGTAATCCCGGAACCAGCCCGACAGCGTAATATGCCAGCGCCGCCAGAACTCGGTGATGCTGCCCGAGATATACGGCAGGTTGAAGTTGGCCGGACAGTCAAAGCCGAGCAGTGCGGCCAGACCGTTGCTTATCTCGCTGTAGCCCGCAAAATCAAAGTAGAGCTGTAAACTGTAGGCGATGATGCCCAGCCACGCCAGCGGGGTCGAGACATTCGTCAGCCCAACGCCGCCCGCGCCGATGATGTCGGTCCAGAGTGCGCCGATGGAGTCCGCCAGAATGACCTTCTTCGCAAGGCCGAACACAAACAGCTCTGCGCCGTGCTCGGCCCTTGCCGGCGTGCAGCGGTTCGCGCCGTCGTGCAGCTGGTCAGCCATCTCGCGGTATTTGACGATAGGCCCGACGATCAGCTGCGGGAAGAAAAGCACATACACGGCAAACGTGATGAAGTTTTTTTCCGGCGCGATTTTGCCGGTGCAGACGTCGACCTCATAGCTGATGATCTTGAAAATGTAGTAGCTGATGCCCAGCGGCAGCACCGTGCCGATGTTCAGCGCCGCCAGCCCCAGATGCGCGACCTGGTTGACCGTGTCGATCAGGAAGTTGGCATACTTGAAGTACACCAGCACGCCCAAATTGACGAGCACCGCTGCCAGCGGCAGCAGACCGCGCAGTCTGGCCTTCGCCCGCGCTGTCAGCAGCGCCCACAGGTAGTTAAAGACGATCAGCACGGCGATCAGCGGCAGGAACGCAACACCGGTCCAGCAGTAGAAGATGAGGCTTTCTGCCAGCAGCACTGCATTTTTGGCGCGGCCCGGCACCAGATAATACAGCAGCAGGGAAAGCGGCAGGAAGCAAAACAGGAACACCACACTGTTAAAAACCATGGCGGACTCCCTTTCTTTCGGTGAATTTCATCGTTAGCAAAAAAGGCCGTTGCCGAACGGCAGCGGCCTGCAGGGTACAGGGATCAATCAGAAGTTCAGCGCAGTCTCCAGCGCGGTATCGATGGGGGCGTAGTCGGGGTTGGCGATACCGGCAATGACGATGGCAACATAGTTGCCGTTGGTCACAATGCGGGCATCCTTGGCCAGTGCGACCTTGTCGGCAAACTCGGCGTACAGGTCATTGGCGGACAGGCTCTCCTTGTAGGCTTCCAGCTCTGCTTTGACGGCATCGACCTTGCCGTCCTTGGCCTGGGCAACAAAGACAAGACCGCAGTCCGCCTGGTCGTTCGTGACATCGCCCTTGTAGCCGACGAGGTTGTCCATCGTCAGCATCAGCTCATTCTCCACGGAGAAGTCATCCAGCGCACGGGGGTTGGCGATAGGGTTCACAGCCTCGATGGCGGCAACAGCGGCATCAAGGTTTGCGGTGTTGGCTTCATCGCTCACGACGATGTCGGTCTCGCCGTCCGCGCCGCCGATGATGCTTTCCGCAGAGGAAGCTGCCTCGGAAGATGCAGCAGCGGAAGTGCTCTCGCTGGCGGCGGGGGCAGAGTCTGCGGAGGAGCCGCAGGCGGCCAGCAGCATGGCGCAGCACAGAATAACAGGAATCAGTTTTTTCATAGGTCAGGTTCTCCTTTTATTATAACACTGTGGTTATTTTCCTCACGTATGGGCATAGCTTGCCCTATACTTTTATAAGGATACACTATTTTCCTGTTTTTTTCAAGGCGTTTCTGGCAAAACCTGCCGCGATACCGGCACAGAATATGTAAATTTTTTATGCCTTGACAATCCCTCCGCGGCAGGGTATAGTCAAAGAAAATTGTAATTTGCGGGGGTATGCCTGTGCGTAGTCAAAAAGCCCGGGAGACAGCCTGGACCGGGATGCTGTTTGCCTTAGCCATCGCGCTGTCCTATCTGGAATCGCTCGTGTCGCCGCTGCTGGGGCTGATGCCGGCTATTAAATTAGGACTGTCCAACATCGTCGTCATGTACGCGCTGCTGTTTCTGCGCACCCGCACGGCGCTGCTGCTGGTTGTGTTAAAGGCGCTGTTCGCCTTTCTGACCCGCGGGGCCACCGCCGGGTTTCTGTCGCTGTGCGGCGGGGCGCTGTCTCTGGCCGTCATGCTTGTGCTGCTGCAGCTGCCGGTCAGCGGGTATATCTTCTGTGCCGGTTCGGCGCTGGCCCACAACCTGGGGCAGCTGGCCGGGGCCGCCGTGCTGCTTTCCAGTGCGATGGCACTGGGCTACGCGCCGGTGCTGCTGGCGGCAGGGCTGATCGTGGGCGGCATCAGCTGCACTTTGTCCCGGGCGCTGTTTGCTGCACTGCCGAAGCAGGCCGGGCAGCAGCGCCGGGGGAGTCCGTTTCAAAAATAAGAATCTTTCTTAAAATTTTTATTTTGCCTATTGACATTTATGCGTACATGCCGTATAATAAAGCCATCGACACAGGAATGTGTCCTAGGAGCAATTACAAAATAACAGGAGGCAATTCTTATGACTAAGTATGTTTGCACCGTTTGTGGTTATATCGCAGAGGGTTCCATCCCCGAGTTCTGCCCGGTCTGCAAGGCCCCGGCATCCAAGTTCATTGAGAAGAAGGACAACACCTACGTCACCGAGCATGTCGTCGGCATCGCCAAGGACGTTCCCGAGGAGATCAAGCAGGGTCTGCGCGAGAACTTCAACGGCGAGTGCAGCGAGGTCGGCATGTATCTGGCCATGAGCCGTGTCGCTGACCGCGAGGGCTATCCCGAGATCGCCGAGGCCTGGAAGCGCTACGCCTTTGAGGAGGCTGAGCATGCCTCCAAGTTTGCCGAGCTGCTGGGCGAGGTCTTGACCGACAGCACCAAGAAGAACCTGCAGATGCGCGTTGACGCCGAGTGCGGTGCCTGCGCCGGCAAGATGGATCTGGCCAAGAAGGCCAAGGAGCTGAACCTCGACGCCATCCACGACACCGTCCATGAGATGGCGAAGGACGAGGCCCGCCATGGCCGCGGTATGCAGGGCCTGCTGGACCGCTACTTCAAATAATCACTGACCAAGCCGCCTCACGCCCTGGAGCCTGAACGCTCCGGGGCGTTTTTGCATAGGATACGCAGGGGTGGTACTATGCGGCGGTGCAGTGCAAAAGACCGGCGGCAAGCCCGGCGGCGCGGTTTCTGCCTGTTGGCCGTTCTTGTACTGACTGCGGGGGTGCTGTCCCTGAACCGCTACGTCAACACCGTCGTCAAGCCGACACTGCACGAACTGGCTGAATACGAGGCCCGCTCTGCCGCCGTGCAGGCCATGAACCGCGCCGTTGCTGCGGAGCTGACGCGCTCCCCGGCGCTGTGCGACGCGCTTTTTACGCAGGACTCCGGGCTTGTCAGTCTGGATGCCGCAGCCGCCGGGGCCGCGCAGACCCAATTTGTCAGCGCCGTGCAGACCGAGATGGACGCTCTGCCGGAGATCTGCTATGCCGTCCCGTTCGGCAGCCTGACGAACAATTCACTGCTGAGCGGCCTTGGCCCCGGCTGGCTGCTGTCGATCCAGCCCAAGGGGTATGTGCAGGGGGAGATACGCGAGACAACACAGTCGCTCTCCATCAATACCACACGGTACAGCGCGGTTTTGCAACTGTCCGTCACCGTCAACATGATTTTGGACGGCAGCACGGCCACGCTGACTGTTGCGGCGGACTATCCGCTGGCAAGCCTACTCGTATGCGGCGATATTCCGAACGCCTATGCCTCCGATTTGGATTGAATTTGCCCCCGCAGATGTGGTATACTAAGCTGATACCAACAAACGGAGTGTAGCAATATGGAATTAGAGCAGGCCCGCAAACGTGCCGAAGAACTGCGCGTCATCATAGAAAAAAACAACCGCTTATACTACGACCAGGACGCCCCCGAGCTGGAGGATTTCGAGTACGACGCTTTGAACCGTGAGCTCAAGCAGATCGAAGCCGAATACCCCGAGCTGGTCACGGCCAGCTCACCCACGCAGCATGTGGGCGGCACGGCCAGCAGCAAATTCAGCAAGGTGACCCATGCCGTCAAGATGGAGAGCCTGCAGGATGCGTTCTCGTTTGACGAGCTGCGGGAGTTTGACACCCGCGTGCGGGAGGCAGGCATCCGGCCCGAGTACGTCGTCGAGGCCAAAATCGACGGCCTGTCTGTCAGCCTTGAGTACCGCATGGGCCAGCTGGTGCGCGGCTCGACCCGCGGCGACGGTGTCGTCGGCGAGGATGTGACCGAGAACATCATGACCATTAAGGACATTCCGCACGAGCTGCCTGACGCGCCGGACTTTCTCGAGGTGCGCGGCGAGGTATATATGCCGCACTCGGCGTTTTTTAAATTAAAAGAGCAGCAGGAGCTGGAGGACAAAACGCCGTTCAAGAACCCCCGCAACGCAGCGGCCGGCTCACTGCGTCAGAAGGATTCCAAAATCACTGCGGAGCGCGGGCTGTCCATCTTTGTCTTTAACCTGCAGCAGTGCGAGGGCCGCACCTTCAGGACCCACCGTGAGACGCTGGACTATATCAAATCACTGGGCTTCCCGGTTTCTCCGCGGTACAGCGTGTTTGAGAATATCGAGGATGCTATTAAAGAAATTGAAGCCATCGGCGAGGCCCGCGGCACGCTGGAATTTGACATTGACGGCGCGGTCATCAAGGTCAACGACCTGGCCGCCCGCCGCACCCTGGGCAGCACGAACAAGTTCCCGCGGTGGGCCATTGCGTTCAAGTATCCGCCCGAGGTCAAGGAAAGCGTCGTGCGCAATATCGAGGTCACCGTTGGCCGCACCGGCGTGCTGACCCCGACGGCTGTGTTCGACCCGATCTTCCTTGCGGGCACCAGCGTTTCCCGCGCGAGCCTGCACAACGGCGATATTATCGCAAACTTAGGCGTCGGCATCGGGGACACCATCAAGGTGCGCAAGGCGGGGGACATCATCCCGGAGGTCATCGGCGTATCGGCCCGTCTGCCGGGCAGCAAGCCCTTTGCCATGCCCACGACCTGCCCGAGCTGCGGCGCACCCGTGGTGCATTTGCAGGACGAGACAGCCCTGCGCTGCGTCAACCCCGAATGCCCGGCGCAGAGTCTGCGCAACCTCATCCACTTTGCGTCCCGCAACGCCATGGCCATTGACGGTCTGGGCGAGGCTGTGGCCGTACAGCTCATCGACAAGGGGCTGGTCTCCACGGTAGCTGACCTGTACACCCTGACCGAGGAGCAGCTGCTTACGCTGGACAAATTCAAGAAAAAGAGCGCACAGAACCTTTTGAAAGCAATCGAAGGCTCGAAGCGCAACAATCTTGATAAGCTGATTTTTGGCCTTGGCATCCGCAACATTGGCGACAAGGCCGCCGCGCTGCTGGGTGAGCATTTCGGCAGCATGGACGCCCTGCGCCAGGCCACTGCCGAGCAGATGTGCGAGATTGACGGCTTCGGCGAAGTCATGGCCCAGAGCGTGCTGGAATTTTTTGCAAAGGACGGCACAACCGACCTGCTGAACCGCCTTGCGCGCGACGGCGTGAACATGCAGTGGACCGGTGAGAAGAAGGGCACCGCACTGGCCGGTATGACGCTTGTCGTCACGGGCACGCTGCCGACACTCTCCCGTCAGGAGGCCGAGGCACTCATCACCCAGAACGGCGGCAAGGCGGCTGGCTCTGTCAGCAAAAAGACGAGCTATGTTGTGGCCGGTGAGGCCGCAGGTTCCAAGCTGACAAAGGCGCAGACGCTTGGCATCCCCGTACTGGACGAGGCCGGGCTGTATAAACTGATTGAGGATAACGGGCAATAAGGCGCGGGCGGATATGGAATCCGCCCCTACATGCCGTGGTCCGGTCCTTTCTCCGTAGGGGCGCATTCCATATGCGCCCGAAAACAGCACACACCTTTCCACAGGACATCCCACCACGGGATGTCCTCTTTTTTGTTCTACCCTGCGCCGCACCCTCATACACTGGCAGTGTGAGGTGAAGAAACGATGGACGAGTACTACCGCATTCTGGAAAGCCTGCCGCCCGCACTGCGCACACCGCTGGCCAAGCTGGACGCCCACTATGCGCCGCACATTCAGGAGATCCGTCTGCGGCTGGGCCAGCCCGTACAGTTCACGATCCGCGGCAGACTGTGCCCCGCGGCCAAATTTCTGCCCGGAACGGGTCTGCCTGCCGCGCTGGAGACCGACACCCTGCGGGACTGCTTTCTGCAGCTCTGCCGCCGCTCGGTCTACGCCTATGAGGACGAGCTGAAGCAGGGGTATTTCACCGTGCAGGGCGGCTGCCGCATCGGGGTAGCGGGCTGCCGCGGGCCGGGCGGCTTTTCCGCCGTAACGTCGCTCAATCTGCGCATTGCACGCTGGCTGACCTGTCCGCTGCCGCCCGAGCTGGAAGCACTGACCGTTGCCCCCACCGGCGGGTTGCTGTTGGCCGGCCCGCCGGGCAGCGGCAAGACCACTCTGCTGCGCTCTCTTGTGCAAAAGCTCTGCGAGGGGGACGCACTTGTCAGCGTCATTGATGAGCGCGGCGAGCTGATGGCCTGTGAGGCGGGCAGTCTGCCCCGCGCAGCGCAGATTCGGTGCGATGTCTACGCCCGCTGCACCAAAGCCGAGGGTATTGCCATGGCGCTGCGCTGCATGAACCCGCAGGTCATCGTCTGTGATGAGCTGGGCACGCCCGGCGACGCCGAGGCCGTCGCACAGGGGGTCGCCTCCGGCGTTGTATTCTTTGCCACGGTACACTGTGATGACCCGGCGGGACTGCGCAAAAAGCCGGCGCTGACCGCGCTGCTGGATACCGGTGCCTTTGCAAAAGCCGCGTTCCTGTCCGGGCGCTCCCGTCCCGGTGCGGTGGCGCAGTGGGTGACGCTGTGACGCTGCTTTTGCGGCTGCTCGGCACGCTGCTTTTGCTTTTGGCCGGGATGGGCGGCGGCTTTGCCGCCGCTGCCCGCGCCGAGAACAGCCGCCGCCAGCTGCACAGCTTTGCCCGCCTGCTTACATACCTGGCCGAGCTGCTGGACGCACAGGCGCTCACCGGACCGGAGCTATTACGCCGCGCAGCGCAGGACCCGGCGTTTGCCGTTTTTTGTCCCGCACCGGGGGAGAGCCTGTCCGCGCTGACACCGCCTGCCTGTATGCCGGACGCACTGCGGCAGGAGGTGCAGTCGAGCCTTTCCGCCGCCGAGGAGGCTCCGCGCCTGACGGCCTGTGCCGCGCTGCACCGCCTGGCTTCGCGCTGTGAGGCGCAGTCTGCGGAGGCCGCGGAGCACTGCCGCACGGCCCGGCGGCTATGGCCGCGGCTGGGGGGCTGTCTCGGCGCACTGGCCGCCATTTTGCTGTGGTAAGGAGTGGCCCCTATGGACATCGACCTTGTTTTTAAAATTGCCGCCACCGGCATCATCGTGGCCGTTCTGAATCAGCTGCTCATCCGCTCCGGGCGGGAGGATCAGGCCATGATGACCACGCTGGCGGGGCTGATTGTCGTGCTGTCGATGCTGGTACGGCAGATCAGTGACCTGTTTGTGCTGATCAAAGCCTTGTTTGAGCTATGAACTATGATGCTGTTGTGCAAGCTGGCCGCCGCGGTGCTTGTGGCGGCTGTGTTGACCCTGCTCCTGAAAAAGGACCAGCCCGCGTTCGCGTTCCTCGTCTCGGTCTGCACCGCCGCAGGGCTGCTGGCCATCGTTGTGCGGCAGGTCCAGCCTCTGCTCGACTGGCTGCGCACGCTGGACGGGTATTTTCAGGGGCAGAGCCCGGCAGTGCTTTTGCAGGTGCTGGGCATTGCGCTGGTGGCGCAGCTTGCCGCCGATACCTGCAAAGAGGCCGGGCTTTCCGCGGCGGCTACCGCCATCGAGCTCTGCGGCAGGGTGCTGGCGCTGTTGCAGGCGCTGCCGCTGCTGCAATCGCTGCTCGGCTCGTTTGCGGCCTATTTGCAGTAGTGCTTTTGCTGGCCGTACCGCCGCCTGTGTTTGCGGACGAGCTGTCCGGCGAATTGCCCAAAAGCACTCGGGACATCTTGGACGAAGGCGGCACTGACCTATCCGACGCCGCCCGCTGGCGCTTTTCCGATTTATGTGACACCGTCGGTGCCTGGGCCGCCGAGGGTTTGCAGCCCGCACTGCACCTTGCGGCGCAGTCCGCCGGGTATCTGCTGCTGGCGGGGCTGCTGGGCCTGCTGGCCGGGGACCCGTACCGCGCCTATGTGGAGATCCTCGCGGTGCTCGGCTTTGGCACGCTGAGCCTTTCCGCTGCCATGCAGCTGACCGAGCTTGTCGCCGCGACGGCGCAGGACTGCCGCACCTATCTGACTGCCTTTGTGCCGGTGTTCAGCGGCCTGGCCGCCGCAGGCGGGCAGACGTCGGGGGCGCTTGTCTACAGCGGCATGTTTTTTGCCATGTCCGGGTTTCTTTCAGCCGTCATCCAAAAGCTGCTTCTGCCTGTCATGCAGCTGTATTTCTGCTTTGCGGTCTCGGCCTGCCTGTGGGACAACCCCGGCATGGGGGATGCCGCCGCGCTGTTTTCCCGCTGCCTGCATTGGCTGCTCAAGGGCTGCGGGGCACTGTTCAGCCTTGTGCTGGGGCTGCAAAGCGCACTGGCGGCCACGGCGGACAGTGCGGCCTTGCGAACCGGCAAGGGGTTATTGCAGGGTGTCATTCCCGTTGTCGGGGACGCCGCAGCCGCAGCGCTGACGGGCGCTGCCGCCGCCGTACAGCTGCTGAAGGGTTCTCTGGCCCTGGCGGCGCTGCTGGCACTGGCCGCGCTGTTTGCCCCGGTACTGCTCCAGTGCCTTGCCTGCGCGCTGGCCTTTGCCGCCGCGGGCATCTTGGCCGGGGCCACCGGGCAAAGGCAGTGCGCACAGCTCTGCCGCCTTTACTTTGAGGGGGCACGGCTCTGCGGGTCCATGCTGGTGCTGTATTTCTTCATGATCTTTCTGTCCACGGCGCTGTTGCTGCTGGCGGGGAACGGGGGCTTGGGATGACTTCACTGCGTCACATAGCGCTGGGATGCTGCGTGCTGTCCGCGCTGGCGGGCATACTGCGGCTTTTCTGGCCGGAGAACGGCTTTAAATCCGTCATAAATGCCGTGCTGGTGCTGTATATTTTAACAGTGGGCGTGCAGCTGGTGCACGGTCTTGACTGGGACGGCCTTGTGCGGGAGCTGCGCAGCCTGCCCGATGGGCAGGACACCGCCGACTACTCCGATTACAGCCGGGAGCTTGCGCTGGCCGCCTCGGTGGATGCCGTGCGCGAGGTTTTGCGGAACGCCGGAATCAACGCTGCGGTCAGCTGGCAGAATGGCGTATGTATCATCACGCCCGTGGACCCGCGCGATAAGCCCGCCATTGAGGCCCTGCTCGCCGTCAATGCGGGGGAGCTGCCCTGGTGCTTTGCGGAGGCTGCCCAATGACCGCCCTGGAGCGTCTGGCTCCGCTGGCCGCCCGGCTGCGCGCAGCGCTGACAGATGAAAAGCAGCGGGTAAACCTGCTGGTCTGCATGGGGCTGGCCGGGCTGTTGCTGCTGGCGGTCTCGTCCTGGCTGCCCGCGGACAGCAGCACGCAGAGCGCCGCGCCAGCCGCCATGACCGACAGCACCGCCGACTATGCCGCAGAGCTGGAGGCCCGCCTGACCGCACTGATCTCTCGTGTGGAGGGTGCGGGCAAGACTGCCGTTATGGTCACGCTGGAATCCGGCAGCGAGAGCATCTATGCTACCGACACCGACAGCGACGGCAGCTCCACCCATGTACTTTTGGGCAGCGGCGGGGCGGACGGCCTTGTGGAGACCGTCGAGACGCCCCGCGTGCTCGGCGTCGCCGTTGTCTGCGAGGGCGGCGGCAGTGCTGCCGTGCAGAGCCGCGTCACCGCCCTGGTGCAGGCACTGACCGGCATCGGCACCAATCATATCACCGTTGCAAAAATGGCATCGGCCAACTAGAGGGAGGAACACCATGAAGCAACTTTCTGCCAAGCTGAAAAGCCGCGGCGCAACTGCCGTCGTTCTGACACTGGCGCTGGGAGCCGCCGTGTACCTGAACTGGTCCTTTTCCCGCGAGGCCCCGCCCAGTCTGGTCGTGTCAGACACCGCCGGGGAAGCCGTGGAGACCTCGGCCCAGGCCGCCGAGCCGATCACCGACCCGCTCGTGCTTGAGACAGCTGCCGGGGCCGATACGCAGATGATAAGCGCTGAGGAAACCGCCAACAAGAACTACGGCGAGGCCCAGCTCGTCAGCGTAAACAAGGACTCCGGCACCGAGTTTTTTGAGTCCGCCCGCTTAACACGCAGCAAGGCGCGGGATGAGGCGCTGGACACCCTGAAAAAGTCCCTGAAGGACACCAAGCTGACCAGCGAGGAGAAGGAGCAGCTGACGACACAGCTGAGTGACCGCATCAGCAATATCACGCTTGAAACCAAGCTGGAAACACTCATCAAATCGAAAGGCTTTACCGACTGCGTGGTGAATTTGGAGGGCAGCAAGGCCAATGTGACCGTCATGACCGAGAGCGATGCCCTGACTGCCGAGGAGGTCACCCGCATCCGCGACGCGCTTTTGAGCCAGTGCAAGGGGCTGACTGCACAGGACATTACGATTGTAGAGGTAAAATAACTGAACATTCTGTTGCAAACCGTGCTGTTTTGTGGTACACTGATTTATATTAGTAGAACTATGGCCGCAAGGCCGTTTGCAACGGGAGGGTACACACTATGGATGTACACAATACCATCGGCGGCAGCTTACAGATCTCGACCGAGGTTATCGCAAAAATTGCGCGTCTGGCCGCGCTGGAGGTTGACGGTGTTGCCGATGTAGCCACCGGCACCAGCCAGAACGTCCGATCGCTTCTGGGCCGCACCGGCCTGCAGAAGCCGGTCACCGTCGTCATGGAGGACGGCATTGCCACCGTCACGGTGCACCTCACCGTTGTGTACGGCAGCAAGGTCATGCCCCTGTGCGAAAAGGTGCAGGAGAACGTCAAGCAGACGATCCAGAACATGACAGGCATCACCGTGTCCCGCGTGGATGTTCTGGTCGTGGGCCTGACCGACGCAGCCGAAAAAGAGTAAGAGAATCAAGGAAAGACAGGAACTTTACGTATGGAGAAAAAGCTGACCCGCCGCGAATCCCGCGAGACGGCCTTCCTGACGGCGTTTGCCGCCACGTTTGAACCCGAAGAGCCGACGGTCCCCGCCGAGGAGCACGCCGCCCCAGACGCATTCGCCAACCAGCTGCTGGCCGCCATGAACGACCACGCCGCCGAGCTGGATGAGATCATCACCGCCCACCTGAAGGGCTGGACGCTTTCCCGCGTGCCCCGCGTGAGCCTGGTTGCCCTGCGCCTGGCCCTGGCCGAGATGCTGTACGGCGACGAGCAGAAGCCCGGCGTCGCCATCAACGAGGCTGTCGAGCTGGTAAAAAAATACGGTGCCGAGGACGACTACCAGTTCGTCAACGGCCTGTTGGGTGCCGTTGCGCGTGAGCGCGGCGAGACCCCCGAACCCCAATGCTGACGCTGGGCATCGACACCAGCAATTACGCAACCTCTCTGGCAGTGTTTGACACAGACGCCGGAGAGGTTGTTTGCGATTGCAAAAAGTTTTTGCCCGTCAAGGAAGGGCAGCTCGGTCTGCGGCAGAGCGACGCGCTGTTCCACCACACGGCAGCCCTGCCCGCCATGCTGGCGGAGTTGGGCGCGAGGGCCGACCTGACGCAGGTCAGGGCCGTTGGCGTGTCCGCCAGGCCGCGCCCCGTGGAGGGGTCGTATATGCCGTGCTTTCTGGCCGGTGTCAGCGCCGCGACGGCGTTCAGCCTGTCCCGCGCGCTGCCGCTCATCGAGCTGACCCACCAGCAGGGGCATATTGCCGCGGCGCTGTACGCGGCGGGGGATTTCACGCTGTTTGAGCGGGAGTCACTTGTATTTCATGTCTCCGGCGGCACCACCGACCTTCTTTTGTGCCATGGGGCCGAGCGCATCACGCCGCTGGGCACAAGCAGCGATCTGTACGCCGGGCAGGCTGTGGACCGCCTCGGCGTCAAGCTGGGCTTTCCGTTCCCGGCGGGCGTCTATGTCAGCGAGCAGGCCGCTTTGTGTAAAGAAAAAGTCCATCCCAAGGTCAGTGTACACGAGCTGACGTGCAGCCTGTCCGGCCTTGAGAACCAGTGCGCCAAGCTGCTGGCCGACGGGCATGACGCGCCCTATGTCTGCAAATACTGTCTGCTCTGCGTGGGCGAAACGCTTGTGCGGATGGCAAACAACGCCCTGGCCGAGCATCCGGGTCTGCCCGTGGTTTTTGCGGGCGGCGTTATGAGCAGCGATCTGATCCGCACCTATGTGACGAACCGCGTGCCGAACGCACATTTTGTACCGGGAAAATTTGCCAGTGACAATGCCATTGGCATCTCAATCCTGGCGGCGAGGGAGTGTGGCGCATGGCCGACTACATCAATGTAACCAGCCTGAACCGGCTGGCAAAGCGCGTATTGGAGCAATGCGACCCGCTGAACGATCTGATCGTCTGTGGGGAGATTTCCGGCTTTACGCGGCATTACAAGAGCGGGCATCTGTATTTCACGCTCAAGGATGAGAACGCCTCCATCAAAACTGTCATGTTCCGCTCCCAAGCACAGCTTTTGAACTTCGAACCGCAGAACGGTATGCTGGTGCTCGTCTACGGACGCGCCACGATCTATGAGCGGGACGGCGCGTTCCAGCTCTACGCTGACTATATGAAGCCCTTCGGCGCGGGTGCCGCACAGATGGCGTTTGACGCGCTGTACAAAAAGCTGGAGGCCGAGGGCCTGTTTGCGCCCGAGCGCAAGCGCCCGCTGCCCGCCGTACCGAGGTGTATCGGCGTTGTCACGAGCAAGACCGGCGCAGCGTGGCAGGACGTGCAGAACGTCATTGGCCGTCGCTGGCCGATGGTGAAATTGCTGCTGGCCCCCGTCAGCGTGCAGGGCATCGAGGCTGAAAAGAGTATCGTGGACGGCATCCGCAGGCTGGACCGCGACCCGCGGCCCGACCTGATCCTGGTCACCCGCGGCGGCGGCAGCAAAGAGGATCTGTGGGTGTTCAACTCCGAGCGTATCGCCCGCGCGGCAGCCGCCTGCCGCAGGCCGGTGGTCTCGGCGGTAGGGCATGAGATCGACACTTCGATTCTGGACTATGTTGCCGACCTTCGCGCGCCGACACCGTCCGCCGCGGCGGAGCTCTGCGTGCCCGATCAGGGGGATGTACGGCAGAAAATATTCATTTTGCAGCAAAATATTCAAAAAAATATACAGAATCGCTGCAATCTATGCTATAATAGATTTAACCAGTTGGCCACGGCGCAGCTTTTGCAGCGTCAGCACCAGCAGTTAGACCGCCGCGGGCAGGAGCTTGCCATTGCGCAGGCCGCTGTCCGGCAGGCCGCACAGCGCCATGTGCAGGATGCCCGGCGCAGCCTGCAAAGCGCCGCTGCGGTGGCGGAATCTTTAAGCCCTTACGCGGTGTTGGCCCGCGGCTACGCGCTGCCGGAGCAAAACGGCACGCCCTGCGCCGTCGAAACACTGCGTCCCGGCGAGGCCGTGACGCTGCGCGGCGCCAGAGCCGCCGCCGAATGCCGCGTGGAAGCGGTACACACTTTGGAACAAAAAACAGGGGAGTGATACCCGATGAAGCAGCCCAAATCCTTCGAGGAAGGCATGGACCGCCTGCAGGGACTTCTGACCCAGCTGCAGGATGAAACCACACCGCTGGCTGATTCCGTCAAGCTGTACGCCGAGGCCGCTGGGCTGATCCATTACTGTAATACAGCGCTGGACAAGGCCCGGCTGCAGGTCGAGGAGATCGACGCCAGCCTTGCCCCGGATGTGGAGGTGCCCCATGACGCATGAGGAATATAAGCAGCAGCTTACCGCCTGGGCCGGTCTGACCGAAAAACGCCTGGCCGCGCTGTGCGATGAATACCTGCCGCAGCAGTCTGAGCTGGGGCAGGCCGCGCGCTACAGCCTTCTGGGCGGCGGCAAACGGGTGCGCGCCGTGCTGACGCTGGCCGCCTGCCAGCTGGCCGGTGCCGACGCTGCCGATGCGCTGGACTATGCCTGTGCGCTGGAAATGCTGCACTGCTACTCGCTCATTCACGATGATATGCCCTGCATGGACAACGATGATTTCCGCCGCGGACGCCCGAGCTGCCACAAGCAGTTTGGCGAGGCTACGGCCCTGCTGGCCGCGGACGCACTGGTCACGGCAGCGTTTGAGGTCCTTGCTCATGCAAAGTGCTCTGCCGAGAGCCGCATTGAGGCCGTGCAGCTGCTGGCCAGAGGCGGCGGGGATCGCGGTATGCTCTACGGCCAGGAGCTGGACAAGCATTTTGAAACTGTGCGCGCCGGTGAGGCCGAGCTTTTAAACCTGCACGCCCACAAAACCGGTGCGCTCATCATTGCCGCCGTCGAGCTGGGCTGTGCCGCCGCGGGTGTGCGCCCCGACACGGACACCCGCAAGGCGCTGGTGCGCTACGCTGCCGAGCTTGGTCTGGTTTTCCAGATCGTCGATGACATTCTGGACGTCACCTCTACGACGGAGGAGCTGGGCAAGCCCGTGGGCAGCGACGCCGACAACGACAAAACCACCTTTATCACACTGTACGGTTTACAGGGCGCACACGAGGAAGCCGAGCGCCACAATGCCGCAGCGCTGGCCGCGCTGGATGCGCTTGGCCCCGGGGCAGATTTTCTGCGCCTGATGGCAGCGGAGCTGCTGGAACGTAAGAAATAAGGATGTGATCCCATGCCACTGCTGCGCGCTGCGCTGAGTTGGAATTTTGTGCTGGCTACGGCGATCTGTGCATCGCTGCTGGCCCAGCTTATTAAGGTTCTTCTGAATCTGTTTATCTTCCACCGCTTTATTGCCGAGCGTATGTGGGGTGCGGGCGGCATGCCCAGCTCCCACTCGGCCACGGTCTGTGCCATGGTCGTTGCCACGGGGCGGTACTGCGGCGTCAATTCCCCGATCTTCGCCATTGCGGCGGTGCTGTCCATCATTGTCATGTATGACGCCATGGGCGTGCGCTACGAGACCGGCGAGCAGGCCAAGGTGCTGAACCGGATGTTCACCGAATGGATGGATCAGGGCTTTGGGCAGTTCCAGCTGCCCCACGGCAAAAAGCTGAAGGAAATGGTCGGCCATACGCCGATCGAAGTTGTGACCGGTGCGGCGCTCGGCATTGTGCTGGGCTTTGCCATGCCGATGGTGTAAAAACGAGGTGCGTATATGAGCTATCCCTTGCTGGAGCGCATCAATGCGCCCGGAGAAATAAAAAATCTGCCTGCGTCCGATATGCCCGCCCTGTGTGAGGAGATCCGGCAGTTTTTGATCAAGAGCGTTTCCGAGACCGGCGGCCATCTGTCGTCGAACCTCGGCGTTGTGGAGCTGACGGTGGCCCTGCACCGCGTGCTGGACTTTCCGCAGGACAAGCTGCTGTTTGACGTCGGCCATCAGTGCTACACCCACAAGCTGCTGACCGGGCGGCGCGAGGGCTTCGCCCAGTTGCGCCGCAAAAACGGCATTTCCGGCTTTCCCAGCCCGCGGGAGAGCGATTGTGACGCCTTTATTGCCGGCCACGGCAGTGCGGCGCTGTCAACAGCCATCGGCATTGCCCGCGCCAAAAAGCTCAAGAACGAGCCGGGCAAGGTCGTGGTCATCGTTGGCGACGGTGCGTTTACCGGCGGCATGGTCTACGAGGGCATGAACAATGTCAGCAAGCTGAACAATCTGATCGTTATCCTGAACGACAACAAGATGTCGATTTCCAAAAATGTCGGCCAGATGGCGAATTATCTGACCAAGCTGCGCACCGACCCGAAATACTCCCACGTCAAGGCCCACATGGAGACGACGCTCGAGCGCATCCCCGTGGCAGGTGACGCGCTGGTCAGGGTCTTGCAGGGCGGCAAGCAGCTGATCCGCCGCGGCATCTACAAGTCCACGATGTTTGAGGAGATGGGCTTCCAGTATATCGGGCCCATCGACGGCCATGATGTGGGCATGCTGACCCACACACTGACGAACCTGCGCGGCGAGCAGTATGCGCCGGTTTTCCTGCACGTCGTCACCAAAAAGGGCAGGGGCCTGAAGCCCGCCGAGGAGAACCCCGGCGAGTTCCACGCCGTATCGTCCATCGATTTGAACCATCTGACTGACCCCGAACTGTCACCGAAGGATTCCTTCTCGTCTACGTTCGGCTGTGCGCTGGCAGATTTGGGCGACGACGAGCCGCGGCTGTGCGGCATCACCGCCGCCATGAAGTACGGCACCGGCCTGAACTTCTTCAAGCACCGCCATCCCGGGCGTTTCTTTGACGTCGGCATGGCGGAGGAACACGCTGTCACGTTTGCGGCGGGCCTGGCCAGCCAGGGGCTGCTGCCCGTTGTCGCCATCTATTCCACATTTTTCCAGCGGGCCTACGACCAGATCATCCATGATGTCAATCTGATGCAGCTGGATGTGCTGTTCGCTGTGGACCGTGCGGGGCTGGTGCCCGGCGACGGTGCCACGCACCAGGGCATTTACGATGTTGCGTTCTTTTCGAATGTGAACATTCCGATTTTTGCCCCCGCCAACTATGCGGAGCTGCGCTACTGGCTGACCTATCTTGTGCGCGAGGCACACGGCCCGCGGATGATCCGCTATGCCCGCGGCGGCGAGAACCCCGCACTGGCGGCGCTGCCCTGCACAGGCGCGCGCTACGATGTGCTGGACCCTGTCGATGGCGCACGTGTCGCGCTTGTCAGCTACGGTGCCGAGACTGAGGAGATCATTGCCGCCAAGGATCTGCTGGCCCAGCATGGCGTGCAGGCGGACTGCGTCAAGCTGACGCAGCTTTACCCGCTGCCGGACGGTGTGTGCGATACACTGAAGCACTACGACACGATTTTGTTTGCCGAGGATACGGTGCGCACAGGCGGCATCGGCGAGCAGCTGGGCTTTGCCATGCAGCAATGCGGCTGGCAGGGCGAATTCCTGCTGCATGCCGTGGACAACAGCCATCTGCTGCACGCCAATGTGCCTGAGCTGCGCAAGGATCAGCAGCTTGACGCCGCGGCCCTCTGCACAGATATTTTGAACGCTTTAAAGGAGAAACAGGCATGAGCAAGATTCGCCTGGATCAATACCTGTGCCAGAACGGACTGGTACAGAGCCGTGAGCGCGCCAAGGCGCTCATCATGTCCGGCATCGTCTTTGTCAACGAGCAAAAGGTCGACAAGGCCGGTGAGATGATCGCACCCGACGCCAAGGTCGAAGTGCGCGGGCATGACATCGGCTATGTCAGCCGCGGCGGCCTCAAGCTGGAAAAGGCAATGCAGGTCTTTCCGATGCGCCCGGACGGCAAGGTCTGCATGGATATTGGCGCGTCCACGGGCGGCTTTACCGACTGTATGCTGCAAAACGGCGCGGTCAAGGTCTACGCCGTCGATGTGGGCTACGGCCAACTGGCGTGGAGCCTGCGCACCGATGCGCGCGTCATCAATATGGAAAGAACGAACATCCGCAATGTAAAGCCTGAGGACCTGACAGAGCCGGTCGCGTTCTTCAGCGTGGACGTTTCGTTCATCTCGCTCAAGCATATCTTCCCGGTGGCAGACGCCATCTGCACGCCGGACGCTGTCGGCGTCTGCCTGGTCAAGCCGCAGTTTGAGGCTGGCCGCGAGAAGGTCGGCAAAAAGGGCGTCGTGCGCGACCCGGCTACCCACCGCGAGGTACTGAAAATGGCCGAGGGGTATGCCATGGCGAACCACTTTACCCCCGCGGGCCTGGACTTTTCGCCCATCAAGGGACCCGAGGGCAACATTGAATACCTGATGTACGTCCAGCACTGCGATACCCCGCAGCCGCTGCCGGATGGCCTGATTGAAAAGGTCGTCGCAGCCTCCCACGATACGCTGGACAAAGCGCCCAATCTGCACTGAGAAAGGACCCTGACACAATGTCGGTTTTGCTGATTCCCAACCCGACCAAGGACACCGGGCTTGCCGTTACGCGGCAGGCTGCCGTTGTGCTGGCCGGGCTGGGCGTGCCGGTCTTGATGCCGCAGCCCTTTGCGAACGAATTTGGTTCTGCCGGGCTGACGGGTGTGCATTTTCTGCCCGAGGCAGATGCCTACCGCGCCGCCGATCAGGTCGTGACCATCGGCGGTGACGGCACGCTGCTGCGCGCCGGGCTTTCCTGCATGAAGCACGGCAAGCCCGTTCTGGGCGTCAACCTTGGCCGCACCGGCTTTCTGGCGACCTGCGAGGTCGGTGAGCTTACGGCCAAGCTCAAACGGCTGGCTGCGGGGGAGTTCACCCTTGCCAACCGCCGTCTGCTCCACGCCGAGGCCCCGGCCCACGGTTGGCAGGCTGACGCCATCAATGACCTTGTGGTGTTCGGTCAGACCCGGCTGCACCCGATGGATTATAAGGTGTACTGCGACGGTGCATTGGTGGGCAGCTACCGCAGCGACGGCATGATTCTGGCAACGCCGACGGGCTCCACCGCGTACTCGTTCTCGGCGGGCGGGCCGATCCTGGACGCCGCCGCGGACGTATTGGTTCTGACGCCGGTCTGTGCGCACAATGTACACGCCGCGCCGCTTGTGTTTGCGGCTGACCGCCATCTGAAAATTATCGCTGATGCCGAAAACCGCGACGGCAGCTTTGCCTGTGCGGACAGCAGCGCCCAGTGCGACCTGCTGCCGGGCGAAAGCCTGCTGGTGACCGGCTGCGGGCAGCGCCTGCGGTTGATTGCCTTCGACGACGCGGAACAGTTCCATGCGATTGAAAACAAATTGATGAGGAGATGATCCCTGTGAAAAGTGCACGTCATCAGGCAATTCTTGACCTGATCGAACAGCACCCTATTGACCGGCAGGAGGACCTGCTGGCCCACCTGCGGGAGGAAGGCTTTGACGTGACGCAGGCCACGGTATCCCGCGATATTCGTGAGCTGCAGCTGGTCAAAACAGCCACCGCTGACGGGCGTTACCGCTACGTGCCGGCGTCTGCGTCCGGCAAGGTAACGCATTCACCCAGCCGGTTTGAGATGATTTTCCGCGAGTCGGTGCTCAAGGTGGATTACGCCGGGCACATGGTACTGGTCAAGTGTTTTTCCGGCATGGCCAACGCTGCGTGCGAGGTGTTCGACGCCAAGCAGTGGGACAATGTCGTCGGCACGCTTTCCGGCGATGACACGTTCTTTATCTTGATGCGCAGCGAGGATGACGCAGCCGCCATCTGCAAGCAGCTGCAGCAGTACACCCGCCGCGGGTAATTTTAACGACAGGGAGGAGCTGCCCCATGCTGGCAAGCCTGAAAATTGAAAATGTAGCCGTTATTGAAAAAGCCGAGGTGAATTTTACCCCCGGCTTTAACGTGCTGACAGGTGAGACCGGTGCCGGTAAATCCATCCTGATCGACTCCATCAATGCGATTTTAGGCAACCGCACCTCGCGTGAGCTGGTGCGAAGCGGCGCACAGAAGGCGTGCATCTGGGCAACGTTTGAGAGTATCCCGGCCTCCGTCAAAAAGCAGCTGGAAAAATGCGGCTACGAGGTCACCGACGACCTGCTTTTGTACCGCGAGATCAACGCCGAGGGCAAGGGCAGCTGCCGCGTCAACGGCATGCCCGCCACGGCGGCGGTGGTGCGGGACATTTCGTCGGGGCTGCTCTCCATCCACGGCCAGCACGACAGCCAGAGCCTGACAAACCCGGCACTGCATCTGGGGCTGCTGGATCAGTATGCCCAGAACCGCGATTTGTTCGCCGAGTATTACCGCCGCTACCGCGAGCTGGTCACGGTCAAGCGGCAGCTGGATGCCCTGAACGCAAGCGAATCCGACAAACAGCGCCGCATTGAGGCGCTGACCGCCGAGATCGACACCATCGACGCCGCGGCCCTGCAGCCCGGCGAGGAAAAGACGCTGCAGGAGCGCAAGAACGTCATCACCCACGCTCAGAGCATTCTGGCGGGCATCACCGCCGCCCATCTGGCGCTGGCCGGTGACGAGGACGGTGAGCAGGCGGGCGCGGCAGACCTCTTGGGCGGGGCCGTTGACGGGCTGCAGAACAGTGCGCGGCTCGACGAGTCGCTGACGGCCATGTCCGAGCGGCTGAACGACCTGTACTACAGCGCGCGCGAGCTGGCCACCGACCTGGCAGACCGGCTGGACGCCTACGGCTTTGACGCCGGGGAACTGGACCAGATCGAAACGCGGCTTGATACGATCTACCGCATCAAGCAGAAGTTCGGCATGGAGGTCGACGAGCTGCTGGCACGGCGCGAGGCCTCCGCTGCAGAGCTGGAGACATTCCAGTCGTCGGGGCAGAAGATTGCCGAGCTGAAAGCGCAGATGCAGACGCTGTATGCCGCCGCCAAGGAGGCTGCCGAGAAGCTGACCCAGAGCCGCCTGAAAGGCTTTGCTGCCATGAACAAGGAGATGAAGGCGGCGCTGGAATTTCTGAACATGCCTGGCATCCGCTTTGCGCTCAAGCATACGCGGGGACCGCTGTCCTCCCACGGGCAGGATACCGTGGAATTTTTGATTTCGACGAACCCCGGCGAGGAGCCGAAGCCGCTGGCAAAGATCGCGTCCGGCGGTGAGCTTTCCCGCATTATGCTGGCGTTCAAGAGCGCGCTGGCGGACCGCGACGCGCTGCCGACGGTCATCTACGATGAGATCGACACCGGCGTTTCCGGCCTGGCCGCGGGGCGCATCGGGCAGCTGCTGCACCAGACGGCCAGGGGGCATCAGGTGCTTTGCATCACCCACACGCCGCAGGTCGCTGCGTTTGCGGACAACCAGCTGCTGATCCAGAAGAATGTCCGCAAGGACCGCACGTTCACCGAGATCCACACGCTTGACATGGATGGCCGCGTGGAGGTGCTGGCACGGATGATCTCCGGCGACAAGGTCAGCGAGTTGAGCCTGGCCAGTGCGCGGGAATTGATTGAGAAATCCAAATAGCCCTCGCGCCGGCTGCGGGCGCATTCTATATGCACCACCCCTTGACAACCCGTGTTGGATATGATACAGTATCTTTTGTTAAATGCAGTGATGGGAGCCAGTACCCGTCTGTTATGCTTCAGAGAAGCCCCGGTTGGTGCAAGGGGTCGGCAGTGCAGGCGGCGGAATACAGCCCGGAGCAGCAGGCTGAACGCGAAAGCCAGTAGGCTGTGCCGTGTGCGCACGTTACAGCGCTTGGGGTGTACGCAGCCCTTTGTCTGCCGCACCCGCGAAGGCCCGCCGCCGTGAGGGACGGGCAAACAGAGGTGGTACCGCGAACTTTCGCCCTCTGCCAAATTCACATTTGGCAGGGGCTTTTATTTTTGCCCTTGCCGCAACAAACGGAGGTAAAACTCATGACGATTTATGATGAACTGAAGGCCCGCGGCCTGATTGCCCAGGTCACCGACGAGGAAGAGATCAAGGAGGTCATCAACAACGGCAAGGCCACGTTCTACATTGGCTTTGACTGCACGGCGGACAGCCTGACTGCCGGTCACTTTATGGCCCTGACCCTGATGAAGCGCCTGCAGCAGGCCGGCAACCGCCCCATTGCCCTGATCGGCGGCGGCACGACGATGATCGGTGACCCGTCTGGCCGTACCGATATGCGCAAGATGCTGACCAAGGAGGACATCGACCACAACGCCGAGTGCTTCAAGCGTCAGATGGAGCGCTTTATTGAGTTCGGCGAGGGCAAGGCCATGATGCTGAACAACGCCGACTGGCTGCTGGACCTGAACTACATTGAGCTGCTGCGCGAGGTCGGCCCCTGCTTCAGCGTGAACAACATGCTGCGCGCCGAGTGCTACAAGCAGCGCATGGAGAAGGGCCTGTCCTTCCTCGAGTTCAACTACATGATCATGCAGAGCTACGACTTCTACCATCTGTTCCAGAATTACGGCTGCAATATGGAGTTCGGCGGCGACGACCAGTGGAGCAACATGTTGGGCGGCACCGAGCTGATCCGCCGCAAACTGGGCAAGAATGCCTACGCCATGACCATCACGCTGCTGACCGACTCCCAGGGCAAGAAGATGGGCAAGACCGCGGGCAACGCCGTCTGGCTTGATCCCAACAAGACGAGCCCGTTCGAGTTCTACCAGTACTGGCGCAACGTCGGCGACGCGGATGTGCTCAAGTGCATCCGTATGCTGACCTTCCTGCCGCTGGAGCAGATCGACGAGATGGACCACTGGGAGGGTGAGCAGCTGAACAAGGCCAAGGAGATTCTGGCCTACGAGCTGACGAAGATGGTCCACGGTGAGGAGGAGGCCGAAAAGGCGCAGGCCACTGCCCGCGGCCTGTTCAGCGGTGCCGCCGACCACGAGAATATGCCCAGCACGAAGCTGGACGCCGAGCTTGTCAAGGACGGTGGTGTCGGCCTGCTGGCCGCCATGGTCGCCGCGGGTCTGTGCGGCTCCAACCGTGAAGCCCGCCAGCTTGTCCAGCAGGGCGGCGTCCTCGTCGACGGCGAGAAGGTCACCGACCCGAAGGCTGTTCTGACCGTTGACGCGCTGAATAAAGGCGTCGTCATCAAGAAGGGCAAGAAGGTTTACCACAAGGTTGTGCTGTAAAGCAGGGCTGCTTTACAGCAATTTCAACACATAAATACAAGGCCGCAATCCTCCCGCCCGCACCACAAACGGTGTTGGACAGGGGGATTTTTGTATGGTATACTGGAACAAATCGGAATTTGTGGAGGATAACTATTGTGGATAAAGCAGTTATTTATATACATGGAAAAGGTGGTAATGCTGAAGAAGCTATTCATTACAAACCACTCTTTAGTAATTGTGATGTGATTGGTCTCGACTATACTGCACAGTTTCCATGGGAAGCAAAAGAAGAATTTCCATTACTTTTTAATTCAATTTATAGA